>Ga0114933_10002665_pt1 | contig 18104 bp, 10 predicted proteins | sample 4SBtaG_FD_89691 | JGI IMG/M metagenome (GOLD analysis project Ga0114933, IMG submission 89691) | Deep subsurface microbial communities from Kolumbo volcano to uncover new lineages of life (NeLLi) - 4SBTROV12_W25 metaG | ecosystem: Environmental > Aquatic > Marine > Volcanic | place: Kolumbo... | reverse complement strand
TTGAGCGTGTGCGCGTCGAGCCGCTACCTGTTGTGGCGCTACACCGAGTCGATGAACTGGCAGTCCACGGGCGACACCGTGGTCAGCGTGGCCCTGGTCCTGGCCGAGACCTATGCCTTCATCTCGCTGCTCCTGGGCTACTTCCAGCTCTCGATCCTGCGGCGCCGAACCCCGGTGCCCCTGGGCCCCTTCGGCGCCAACGTCCCGTCCGTGGACGTCTACCTGCCCACCTACAACGAGAGCGTGGAGGTGCTGCGCCCGACCATCCTGGGCGCACTGGCCATCGACTACCCGAACAAGAAGGTCTGGGTCCTGGACGATGGGCGACGGCTGGAGATCCGCGATCTGGCCCACGAGCTGGGGGTCGGGTACCTGACCCGGGCCGACAACAAGGGGGCCAAGGCCGGCAACCTGAACGCGGCCATGCGTCGCACGAGCGGCGAGCTGATCGCCATCTTCGACGCGGACCACGTGCCGGTGCGGGGGTTCCTGCAGGCCACCGTCGGGTTCTTCCTGCAGAACCCACGGGTGGGCCTGGTCCAGACGCCCCACCACTTCTACAACGCCGATCCCTTCGAGCGGAACCTGGGCATCAGTGGCCGGGTCCCGCCGGAGCAGCACCTCTTCTACCACGGGGTACAGCTGGGCAATGACTTCTGGAATTCGGCGTTCTTCTGTGGTTCTTGCGCGGTCCTGAGGCGCACGGCTCTGGCGGGCATCGGGGGCATCTGCACCGAGACGGTGACCGAAGACGCCCACACGGCCCTGAAGCTGCACGCCGCCGGGTGGGACTCTGTCTTCTACGACGTGCCCCTGGCGGCAGGCCTTGCCACCGAGTCCTATGCGGACCACGTAGGCCAGCGGATCCGCTGGGCCCGGGGCATGGCGCAGATCTTCCGGCTGGACAACCCGCTGCTCAAGAAGGGCCTGTCCATCCCTCAGCGCATCAACTACTTCAGCGCGGCCTGGCACTTCTTCTATGGGCTGCCCCGGCTGGTCTACCTGCTCACACCAGCGCTGTACCTGCTGTTGAACCTGCACCCCCTCGACGCCGACGTGCGCGAGGTCCTCATGTATGCGCTGCCGCACCTGGTGCTGCTTTTCCTGGGCACCGAAGCGATGCACAAGAACATGCGCCACAGCTTCTGGCCCGAGGTGTACGAGGTCTCGATGGCGCCCTATGCGGCGACCGTGACGACCACGGCGCTCTTCGCCCCGGGCCTGGGTTCGTTCAATGTCACCGCCAAGGGCGCCACCCAGGACGAATACCGCTTCGACTGGGACAGCGCCCGCCCGCTCCTGGTGCTGCTGGGCTTCGCCGCCCTGGCGGTGCTCGCCACGCCGTGGAAGATGGAGCTGCAGCCCTTGGACCACGAACCCATCCTGATCGCCGCTGTGTGGAACGGGTACAACCTGCTCCTGATCATCGCGGCGATGATGACCGCCTTCGAGCGTCCCCAGCGGCGGCGGCACCACCGCATCCCCCGGGCGTGCGAGGTCACTCCTCTGATGGACGGGCCCCGCCGGGTCGGCGCCACCATCGACATGTCCATGGGCGGGCTCTCGATGAAGGTCCCCGGCGTCCAGCCACTGCGCGAGCAGGTGGCGCTCCAGCTCTCGGACGGCCACACCCTGACCCCACCGCTGCCCTTCAAGGTCGTCGACCAGCATGCGGGCGTGAACCACCTGATGGTCCGCGGCTTCTTCCTGCCCCTGGACCCCCAGCAGCAGTCGGGGCTGGGCACGATCATCTTCTCGGACAGCGACGCCTGGTCCCACGACGCCTATGCCCCGGACAGCGTCTGGCGCTCCTGGGGCACCGTGATCGTGGCGGCCCTCATGGCGCTGATCCGGCGCCCCCACTGGACCCAGAAGATCATCCGCCCCCGCGCGGCCATCCCGCTGGTCCACCTCCACGCGCCTGTGGACTGCGAGGTCTGCCAGCGCGAGAGCACGGTCACCACCGGCTCTTGCGAGTGGTGCGGCGCGGCGCTGACCGTGGCCAAGGCGTCCCCGTTCGCCGATGCCGCGATCTACCGGCCCCGCTGGACGGCCGCGCTTGGCCCACTGTGCCTGGTGGGCCTGGGCCTGGCCCTGGCCCTGGGGTGGTCGCCCCTGGTCAAGGCCGTCAACGTGTGGGTGCCCGTGGAACAACGGCTCGCCGGAGACGTGACCCAGCGCCGCACCGAGCTGTTGCGGGCCCACGGCCACCTGTGGGCCCTGCACCTGGAGCTGGACCAGGCCCTGAAGACGTCCAGGCTGCCCCGCCGGGACTTCGCCTCGGATCTCAAGGAGCTCCGCCTGACCTACCAGCTCTACGGGGATCCATCCCGCTGCGGTGGTTGCGAGCGCTGGGAGTCCGCGCTGCACACGGCTGTCCAGGCCCTGGGCGCCGCCGAGACCGAGCTGCGGGCTGGCCTGCACCACGAGCTCCTGGACGCGCGCTTGGACCGGGCCGGCCAGGCGCTCGCCCAGCTCGACCCGAGTCGCCCGTGATCGCGGCGTGGCTGCTGGCGTCGGCGCTGTGGGCAGCGCCACAGACCCGCACGATCTCGTTCCGAGACGACCTGGGCGAGAGCACGGACCTGTCGCTCCAGGGCCTGCACGCAAGCACCAGCATCGTGCTTCCCATCCCCCGCGCGTGGGAGCTGACCACCGATCCGGTCCTGCAGCTGAAATACGAACACAGCGCCGTGCTGGTCGAGCACCGCAGCAACCTGACGGTGCTGGTGAACGACCGGGCCGTGGCCACCCAGCGCCTGGGGCCCGACACGGCCGCCAGCGCCCAGCTCGAAGTGCCCCTCTCGCGGGAACTCCTGCAGCCCTGGAACCAGATCAAGGTGGCGGTGACCCAGCACCTGGACGCCCGCTGCGAGGACCCCTTCGACCCCGCCCTCTGGACCCGAGTCTCTGCGGACAGCACGGTCGCGATGACCTATGAGCCGGTCCCCGTCGAAGGGGAACTCCTGGACTGGCCCTTCCCGATCCTGGACCCCCAGGGCTTCGGGCCGGTTCGGGCGGCCTTCGACCTGCCCCCGCAGCCAGACGCCGCAGCGCTCGACGCCATGGCCCAGATCGCCCTCTCCCTCGGTCGGCTGGCGGGCTACCGCGGCACCGCCTTCGAGCCCGAGCCAGCGGGCCTGGAGGCGGCCTCCACAGCGGTGATCCAGGTGGGCCTGGTCGGGGACCTGAAGCCGGTGCCCGACCTGATGCTGCCGGACCTGAGCCCCGGCGAGGGCCTGGTGGCCATCGCCGCCAACCCCCACGCGCCCGCGCTGCCCGTGGTCGTGGTCACCGGAGCCGATGCGGCCGGGCTGGCCCTGGCCACCCGGGCGCTCATCAGCCCGGACCGCCGCACCCTGCTGTCGGGGCCTGTCAGCGTGGTGCGCCACCTGGGCGAGATGGCCATCGACCGGGTCACCGACCTGCCCCGGGCCGTGCCTTCAGAGCTGGCCCGCTTCACCCTGGCCGACCTGGGCCTCGACGACCGAACTGTGCGCGGCTTCTACTCCCCCACCATCACCATCCCCCTGCGCTTCGAAGGCGACAGCCACCCCATGGAGGACCACGCCGAGATGTTCCTGGACTTCGCCTATGGCGCCCAGGTGGATCCGCTGCGCTCCCGGGTCGAGGTTCGACTGAATGGGATCCCCCTGCGGGCCTGGACCCTGAGCGACCGGGACGGATCCGAGGCTCAGCGGGTCCGGTTGGCCCTGCCCGAGGCGCTGCTGGTGCCGGCGTCGATCCTCGAGGTGGACTTCCTGCTGGTGCCGCGAGGCCAGGGCAACTGCGTGCACATCCGGGACCGCCAGCTCTGGGCGACCCTGTACGACACGACGGAGCTCCGGGTGCCTCGGGATCACTTCGCCTGGCTGCCCGACCTGAGTCGACTGCAATTCGGCTTCTGGCCCTACGGCGAGGACCTGGACGACGGGGTCGTGATCGCCCTGCCCGACGAGCCGTCGATCCACAGCCTGAGCGCCGCGGCCAACCTGGCCTCGCACCTGGGCAGGATGGGGCCCGACGACCCGCCGCGGGTGGCGGTGGTGAGCGGCCCCGCGGGCACCCTGGACCAGCGCACGGAGCGGCACGGCATCCTGTTGGTCGACCAGGGAAGCCACGCAGCCCGGGCCCAGCTCATCGACCGGGGTGCCCTGGCTACGGTCGCCAAGGCCCGCACCTTGCCCAAGGGCTGGACCGGCCGGCTGCAGCAGATTCGCCACCCTTGGCAGCCCGATGGCACGGTCCTCGAGATCGCCGCTCCGGACGACCGCGCGCTGGCGAGACTGGCCGCGGCCGTGCGACACGACACCCTGCAGCGCCAGCTGGCGGAGACGGTGGTGGTGATCGGTTCGGACGGCCAGGTCGCCCGCTACGAGGCGACACCTCGGCGCCGGATCGGCTCCCTGCACGCCATCACCCGCTTCCGGATCGCGTCGGAGCGGGCCTATCCCCTGGTCGGGCTGGGCGTCTTCCTGGCCGGGCTGCTGTTGGCTGGCTCGCTGAGACGCTGGGCCGAAGTTCGCGGCGGGGCGATGTAGGTCCGACCCGCTCAGCCCTGGAGCACCGCCTCGCACGCTGTCACCACGTCGGCCATGCCTTCGGCGCGGGCTCGCTCGGCCGCGGCGAGCAGGTTCCCACGCTCGGTGAAGGCGGCGCTCGGCCCCAGGCCGGCCGCCCAGTCCCAGTGTCGCTGCCACAGGGCGCGCTGGGTGGCCGGTCCGGTGAAGCTGGTGCCATCGGAACGCATGACCTGGTCTGGCGCCTGGAGCTTCTGCTCCACGTAGACCCGGATGCTCTCGTAGAGCCGGCAGCGCCGCACCCGCAGCCCGGGCACGCTGCCCACCAGGCTCTTGTCGAACAGCGCCTGCACGGCATCGACGGCCCAGGGAGCGTCGGGCCACGGCGACAGGTCGAGCACGCGCTCGGCCGCCGCCAGGGTGAACCCGCCCCGGAAGGCCGAACACTGGATCAACGCGGCACGCTCCCACTCCTCGAGCAGGCTCCACGACCAGTCCAGTGTCGAGCGCAGGGTGCCCCGATGGCTGGCCCCGGTGTGGCCCGACGCCTTGAGCAGCTCGAAGCGGTGGGCCAGGTGGCGCAGGATGTCCGCGACGGACATGACCCGGGTGCGTGCCGCCGCGAGCTCGATCGCCAGGGGCAACCCGTCGAGCCGCCGCACGATCTCGGCCACGGTCTCCAGATCCCCGTCGAAGTCGGGCTGGACCTCGCGAGCGCGCCGCAGGAAGAGCTCCACGGCGGGCCCTTCGGGGTTGCCGGTGCGGGGAAGCGGCAAGGGTGGCACCGGCAGGACCTGTTCCCGGCGGAGCCGCAGGGCCTCTCGGCTGGTCACCACGAAGGCCACGCCAGGGGCTGCGGTGCGCCAGCTAGCGACCAGCGGCGCCAGGATGCGCACCACGTGCTCGACGTTGTCCAGCACCACCAGCGCCGTGCGCAGCCCGCCCAGGGCCTCGGCGACTGCAGCGCCGTCGGCGGCACCGCTGAGCCCGAGGGCTTCGCCCACCAGGGCCAGGATCTCGGGCTCGTCGTGGGCATCGGTCAGGTCGCAGTGCACGATCCCGCCGGTCCAGCGGGACGCGCCACCGCCCAGCCAGGACTCCACGAGGGCGGACTTGCCCGCTCCACCGGCGCCCACGACCGTGACCAGATCCCGGCCTTCCGTGGCCCAGCGGTCCAGGGCCGCCAGGGCCTCGTCGCGCCCGACGACCTTGTCCGCCCGCGGCTCCAGGGGCTGTGGCTCGGCGTCCACCACCGAGTCCTCGTCGGCCGGCACGAAGCGATACCCGACGCCGTGCACGGTCAGCACGTGGTCCGGCCGGGCGGGCTCGCGCTCGAGCTTCTGCCGCAGGCGCCGCACGGTCACGTCGATCGTGCGGGTCACGACCCCTGGCGCGTAGCCCCAGACCTCCTGGAGCAGCTCGTCACGTGAAACATCCTCGCCAGCACGGGCGGCCAGGTAGGCGAGCAGCTCGGCCTCTCGCGTCGTGAGCGCCACGGGGGGTCCATCGCCCTCGAAGCGCTGACGGCTCAGATCGACAGTTCCGGTGCTCAGCTGAAGGGTCTGGCTCATGGGCCCGGGCAGCGTAACACCGCCTCGCGTAACCCCCGTTACAGGATGATAAACCACCTGAATCACGAGCCTTCTCCCCCACCACCGCAGCTAAGCATGGAGGGCCTCAACGGAGAAGCTCGTGACCCCTCTGCTGCTCCTTGCTGTCGCCTGCGCCACTGCCGACTCGGACGAGCAGACCCTGGACGCGTCGAGCATCCAGCCCCAACTCGGGAGTGGCGCCGGAGAGCCGGCCCCGGACTTCGTGCCCGCAGCTTTCTACCTGTCCGGCTGGACCGGTCTCCAAGACGGCCAGGTGGTCGACCCGGACCCAAGGGCCACGGTGACCTTCAGCTTCTGGACCGACGAGGGGCTCAGGACCGGGGACACGGCCGAGCGTTGCGACTGGACCGGCCATCCCCAGGTCGTCGGGCCGGTGGCACTGAACGACGCCGGGGAGGTCTGGACCGCGGCCGAGCTCACCCTGGACCTGGTTGCCACCGACTGTCTGACTTTTGCCGAAGAGGACTGGGGCGAGCGCAGCCCGACCACGGCCCTGACCGGCCAGCGGATCGCCCTGGGCCACGGCCCCCTCTCTCTCGCTCTGCACGCCAAGATGACCCAGCTCTACGACCGCCAGGGCATGGCCTGGGGCCGGGTCGCCGACCACGCCTTTGGCACCTGGTTCGCCGTGGACCGGGGCGACGGCTTCGAGGGGGTCGAGATCGGGGCCGCCCTGGCCTATGCCTCGGACGCCGATCCCCCGCTGGAGCCGCTGAGCTGGACGGACGAGCTGCCCGACGGGGTGGTGTTCACCGAGTCCGTGGTGCTGCTCGACCCGGCCTGGATCGAGTAGCCCTCGCCAGCTGACTGGCGTCTCTCGACGGGTTTCTAGTCGTACAACCCGTGCAGCAGATCCCCGTACCGGGCGATCACGTTCAACCGCTTCACGCTCATCTTCGGCGTCAGCAGGTCGTTGTCGACCGAGAACTCCTCTTCGATCAACGCGAAGCGCTTGATGCGCTCGAAGCCCTTGAACACCGACTGGCACTGCTTGCCCAGCTCGATCTCGATCAGGTCGCGGACCGGGTCCATGCGGCAGAGCTCGTCGGGGGTACCGCTGACGCCGTTGTCGGCACACCAGCCCTTCAAGGCCTCGAAGTCCGGCACCACCAGCGCCACGTTGAACAGCCTGTTGTCGCCGTAGACGAACGCCTGGGCGATGAAGCCCGAGAGCTGGAGCTGGTCCTCGAGCGGGCCCGGCACCACGTACTTGCCGTTCTCGAGCTTGTACTGCTCCTTGATGCGGCCGGTGATGAACACGAAGCCGTCGCCGTCCATGCGGCCCAGGTCGCCGGTGCGGAAGGCCCCGTCGTCGCGCATGACCTCGGCGGTCTTGTCCGCCAGGCCGTGGTAGCCCTGCATGACGTTGGGGCCCTTGATCAGGATCTCGCCCTGCTCGCCCATGGTCTGGTTCACCGCGTCGGTGTCGATGAAGATCTCGACGCCGGGGATGGCCTTGCCGACCGAGCCGACCCTGCGGTGGTCCGGGTAGTTCATGCAGGCAATGGGCGAGGTCTCGCTGAGCCCGTAGCCCTCGAAGACCACGATGCCGACAGCGTCGAGGAAGTTCATGACCTCGGTCGAGATCGCCGCGCCGCCGGAGAAGGCGAACTCCAGCCGGCCCCCCAGCCGGGCCCGGACCTTGGACAGCACGACCTTGTCCAGCACGGCGTGCTTCAGGTCGACCCCCAGGCTGCTCTGGCCGTCGACGGCCAGGGCGTTCTTCTTCTTGGCGTTGGCGATGGCGGCGTGGAAGAGCTTCTCCTTGACCCCGCCGTCGGCCGCGACCTTCTTGTGGATCGCGTCGTAGACCTTGTTGAACACCCGCGGCACGCTGTAGAGCACCGTGGGCTGGACCTCGCCGAGCTCCTGGACCAGCACGGTCACGTCGCTGTTGAGCGCACTCGCGGCACCAAAGCTGAACAACAGGTGCAGCTCACAGGTCTGGCCGAAGCTGTGGGCCCAGGGCAGGAACGACAGGCTGACCTCGTCGTCGCGCATCGGGAACAGCGCCTGGACCGCGTTGACGTTGCTGATGAAGTTGCCGTGGGACAGCTGCACGCCCTTGGGCTTGCCGGTGGTGCCCGAGGTGTAGATCAGCCCCGCCAGGTCGCTGGGATCCGGATCGCCCGGCTGCACCGGGTTGTCCTGGCCCAGCGCCATCACCGCCGAGAAGCTGTCTTCGCCGTCGCCGTCCAGGACGATGATGCGCTCCAGGGTCCCGATGTCGCCCGAGAACTCCCGCACCTTGTCGGCGATCCCGGCGTTGGCGACCAGCACGAGCTTGGCCCCGGAGTCCGCCAGGATGAACTGCCAGTCCTCGGCGTTCTGCTTCTCGTACATCGGCACGTAGCGGGCCTCGCGGCCATAGGTCGCGTAGGCGCCGACGGCCCAGGCCACGCAGTTGTTCGAGATCACCGCCACCGCGTCGCCCTTGCCCACGCCGAGCTGTGCCAGGCCCCCGCGGAAGGCGTCGATCTGGTCCCCGAGCTGGCGGTAGGTGATCCAGGACCACTCGCCGTCGATCTTGGTCGCGAAGCGCTTGCGATCGGCGAACCGAGCCACCGAGCGGTTGGCCATGTCCACGAGGTTCTTGAACTGCTGGGTCTCGGACATCGGGGGGGCTCCAGAGGGGGTCGACCGCCCCCTAACCACGGGGTCCGCAGCCGCGCCCGGCCCTGCCCTGACGCTCACGCGAGTGCGGCCCGCCACTCCCCCAGCCTGGCGGTGTCCTGGGGATCCAGAGACGGGTACCGAGGGTCCATCGCCACCAGCGTGCGACGGATGATGTCGGCCACCGCACACCGCATGAAGGGCTTGTGGTCCGCCGGGATCACGAACCAGGGCGCCCAGGGGCGCGACGTGGCCGCGAGCGCGTGCTGGTAGGCGGCCTGGTAGTCCGGCCACAGGGCCCGCTCGTCCAGGTCGCCCGGGTTGAACTTCCAGCGCTTGCGGGGTGTGTCCAGGCGATCCAGGAAGCGCCGTCGCTGCTCGTCCAGCGACACGTGCAGGAAGAACTTGAGCACGGTGGTCCCATTGGCCGCCACGTGCCGCTCGTGCTCGCGGATGCTCGCCAGGCGCTGGTCCCAGAAGCCCTGGGCGTCGTCGGGCAGCGCCAGGCCCTGGTGCCGGAGCAGCTCGGGGTGCACCCGCACCACCAGCACCTCCTCGTAGTGGCTCCGGTTGTGCACACCGATGTGGCCGCGGGCCGGCAGGGCCCGGTGGGTCCGCCACAGGAAGTCGTGGGCCAGCTCTTCGCTGGACGGGCGCTTGAAGCTCGTGACGTGGCAGCCGGCGGGGTTCACGCCGGTGAAGACCGCCCGAATCGTGCTGTCCTTGCCGGCGGCATCCATCGCCTGGAAGATGCACAAGAGCGACCGGGTGCCCTCGGCATAGAGGCGCCGCTGCAGGTCTTCCAGGCTGTCCACGTGCGCCGCCAGCTCGCGCTTGAGGGCCTTGGAGCCGGGGGCGTCGGGCGGCGGCGTGGTGTGGCAGTGCGCGAGCGACAACGCGCCATCGAAGGACACACGGAAGGGACTCTGCACGGGCTGGGTCACGACGGGGATCCTAAGGTAGACGCGCCATGCACACCCCCTCCGAAGACGAAGACCGGACGTCTGGCGCGCCCGAAGGGGCCCCGGATCTGAACCGACCCGAGCTGTACCTGAACCGCGAGCTCTCGGTGGTGGCGTTCAACCGCCGGGTGCTCGCCCAGGCCGAAGACCCCGAGCTCCCCCTGCTCCAGCGCCTGCGCTTCCTGACCATCTACTCCAGCAACGTCGACGAGTTCTTCGAGGTCCGGGTGGCCGGCCTCCAGGAGGGCGTGGCCCTGGATGCGGCCAGCCCCGGACCCGACGGCCTGGGGATCGAAGAGGTCCTCGAGCGGCTCCACGACCAGATCCACAGCGCCATCGCCCGGCAGTACGAAGTGCTCAACCAGGACCTGTTGCCGGCCCTCGCCGACCAGGGCATCTGCCTGCTCAAGCGCACCGGGTGGCCCGCCGAAGTGGACCGCTGGGTGCAGCGCTACTTCCAGGACCAGGTCCTGCCAGTGCTGACCCCTGTGGGCCTGGACCCGGCCCACCCCTTCCCCCAGGTGCTCAACAAGGGTCTGAACTTCGTGGTCTCCGTCCAGGGCCACGACGCCTTCGAGCGGGACGTCTCGATCGCCGTGGTCCGGGTGCCTCGGTGCCTGCCGCGCCTGATCCGCGTCCCCCGCGAGGTCTCCGGGCACCGTCACCACTTCGTGATGCTCTCCAGCGTGATCCACGCCCACATGGAAGACCTGTTCCTGGGCATGGAGGTCGCCGGCGCTTGGCAGTTCCGCGTGACCCGGAACAGCGACCTGTGGCTGGACCCGGAAGAGGTGGACGACCTGCGAGCGGCGCTGTCGATGGAGCTCCCGCGGCGCCACTACGGCAAGGCGGTGCGGCTCGAGGTGGCGAGCAATTGCCCGCCCGACGTGGCCCGCTTCCTGGTGCGCCAATTCGACCTGACCCCCGCGGATCTCTACCAGGTCGACGGGCCGGTGAACCTGGCCCGGCTGAGCGCCCTGTGCGATCTGGTGGACCGCCCCGATCTCAAGCTGCGGCCCTTCGTGCCGGGGCGCAGCCACGAGACCGGCGACGTCTTCGCCCTGATCCGGTCTGGCGACGTCCTGCTGCACCACCCCTTCCAGTCCTTCGTGCCCGTGCTGGAGCTCCTGCGCCAGGCGGTGAACGACCCGGCTGTGCTCGCCATCAAGCAGACCCTGTACCGCACCGGGTCCGGCTCGCCGGTGGTCAAGGCCCTGATCGAGGCCGCTCGGAATGGCAAGGCCGTCACCGCCTGTGTCGAGCTGCGGGCCCGGTTCGATGAGGCGGCGAACCTGGACCTGGCCGCTCGCCTGACCGCAGCTGGCGCCAACGTGGTCTACGGCATCGTGGGGGTCAAGACCCACGCCAAGATGTTGCTGGTCGTGCGGCGCGAGGGCGGCGAGCTGCGCCGCTACCTGCACCTGGGCACCGGCAACTACCACGCGACCACGGCCCGGCTCTACACCGACTTCAGTCTGCTGACCTGCGATCCCGCCATGGGCGCCGACGTGCACGCCGTGTTCCAGCAGCTCACCGGCCCGGGGGCGGCCCCCCCGCTCCGGGAGCTGGCCCAGAGCCCGTTTCGACTCAAGGCCCTGCTGCTCGAGCGCATCGCCGCCGAGGCCGAGACGGCGCAGCGGGGGGAGCCGTCGGCCATCCGCGCCAAGCTCAATGCGTTGACGGACCCCCAGGTGATCCGAGCGCTCTACGAGGCGAGCCGTGCCGGCGTGCCCATCGACCTCCTGGTGCGAGGGGCCTGTCGACTCCGACCCAGGGTGCCCGGGGTCTCCGACACCATCCGGGTCCGCTCCATCGTGGGGCGCTTCCTGGAGCACGCCCGCGTGTACCACTTCTGCGCCGGCGGCACCGACGAGGTGTGGTGTGCGAGCGCGGACTGGATGGAGCGCAACCTGCACCGCCGGGTCGAGGTCGCGTTCCCGATCCTGGACCCGACCCTCAAGGCCCGTGTGTTGCGAGAGTCCCTGGACCTGGGCCTGGCCGACGACGAGGGGGCATGGTGCCTGGAAGCCGACGGCCGCTACCGGCCCCCGTCCCGCGAGACCGGGGCCAGCGGTCAGGGGATCCTGCTCGGAGAGCTGGCCGGGCGCCCCGGGGGCTGAGGGCCAGGTGTCGGTCCGGTCTCCGACGTTAGGGGCCCTGTCTCAACTGGAGACCGCCCCATGCCCGTCGACTCGATCGCCTCCCGCCTGAAGGACCACGCCCGGAACCAGGGCCACAAGGTCGCCATGAATTGGAAGGGCAGCCACGGCTGGGAGTCCATGACCTGGGCCCAGTACCACGACCAGGCCCGCAAGTTCGGTGGGGCCCTGCTCAAGCTCGGCTACGGGCCCGGCGACACGGTGGCCATCACCGGCAACAACAGCCCCGAGTGGATCATCGCCGACGTGGGCGCCATGTACGTGCGCGGGGTCGCCGGCGGCATCTACCAGACCTCGACCCCCGAGCAGCTCCAGTACGTGGCTCACCACATGGAGGCCAAGGTGCTGGTGGTCGAGGACAAGACCCAGTGGGACAAGGTCAGCCAGGTCCGCACCGAGCTGCCACACCTCAAGCGCGTCGTGATGATCCGCGACGCCGACCAGGTCGCCGACGACATCATCTGCTCCTTCCAGGACTTCCTGGCCACCGGCGACGACGACGCGGCCATCGACGCCGCCTTCGACGCGATCCAGGACGACGACCTGGCCACGCTGATCTACACCAGCGGCACCACCGGCCCGCCCAAGGGCGTGATGCTGACCCACGACAACCTGGCCTTCACCGCCAAGCTCGCGGTGGACCTGGTCGGTGGCGCCGAGCCCCAGGACTGCGTGGTCAGCTACCTGCCCCTGTCCCACATCGCCGAGCAGATGTTCTCGATCCTGGCGGCGGTGACCGCCGGCTACAGCATCTGGCTGTGCCCGGCCGTGGACCAGCTCAAGGCCTACCTGGTCGAGGCCCGGCCCACGCTCTTCCTGGCGGTGCCGAGGGTCTGGGAGAAGTTCAAGGCGGCCCTGGAGACCAAGCTCGGCGAAGCGACCGGGGTCAAGGCCAAGATCGTGTCCTGGTCCATGCGCCAGGGCCTCAAGGGCGGCCGCACGATGATGTCCACCGGTGACCCCCAGGGCCTGGACGGGCTGAAGTACCGCGTCGCCAACAAGCTCTTCTTCAGCAAGCTCAAGGCCGGCCTGGGCCTGGACCGCCTCAAGATGGCCGTCACCGGCGCAGCCCCCATCGGCCAGGACGTGCTGGAGTTCTTCCTGAGCTGCGGCATCATCATCCACGAGGTCTACGGCCAGTCCGAGGACACCGGACCGACCACCTTCAACAACCCCTTCCCGGGCCAGCGCAAGCACGGCACCGTGGGCCTGCCGCTGCCCGGCGTCGAGGTCAAGATCGCGGACGACGGCGAGATCCTGGTCCGCGGCCGCAACGTGTGCGCTGGCTACTACAAGAACCCAGAGGCGACCGCCGAGACCATCCAGGATGGCTGGCTCTACTCCGGGGACATCGGCGAATTCGACGACGGCGGCTTCCTGCGCATCACCGACCGCAAGAAGGACCTGATCATCACCGCCGGCGGCAAGAACGTCGCCCCCCAGAACATCGAGAAGCTCATGAAGGGCATCGCCGGCGTGAGCCAGTGCGTGGTCATCGGGGACAAGCGCAAGTTCCTGTCGGCGCTGTTCACGGTCGACCCCGAGGCCGGCCCGGTCCTGGCCAACAAGAACGGGTGGCCCACCGACCCCGTGGCCCTGGCCGAGCACCCGGCGTTCGTGGCCTACCTGCAGAGCGGCGTGGACAAGGCCAACGGCGAGCTCGCCCGGTACGAGACCATCAAGAAGTTCACCGTGCTGCCCAACGACTTCACCATCGAGGGCGGCGAGCTGACCGCGACGATGAAGGTCAAGCGCAAGATCGTGAACGAGAAGTACGCCGGCGAGATCGAGGCGTTCTACGCCGGGCTGAGCTGACTCAGGCGGGACCTCGTCACGGGGTGACGGTGGGCATTCGGCAGGGATGCGCACCGCTTGGTGGAACCACAGCCCGGGCCGAGCGCCGGCTGGCACGGGTCGTGCTCCACGGGTGGGCAGCCCGGACTTCCCATGACCCTGCTGATCGCCTGCTTCATCGCCTGTGGCCCCGAGGCCATCACCCCCGACCCGGCGAGCCCCGCGCCCGCCTCGGACGATGAGCCAGCCCCGGCTTCCCTGGAGCCCACCGAGCACCCGGGCATGGCCCGGGTCGACTGGGACGACCGCCTGGCGGTGCCGATCCCCGTGCTGGGAGAGCTGGTGTTCTTCGATCCCGCCACCCTGGAGACCGAGGCCTGGTACCTGGGCCACGAGCCCACTCGGGTGGCCCTGCTGAACGGCCTGCTCTACGTCACCCTGCGGGCCGGCAACCAGCTCAAGGTGCTCGACGCCAGTGGTTCCTCTCGCGTCATCCCCACGGGCGCGGAGCCCTACGGCATCGTGGCGATGCCCGAGCGGGACAGCGTCATGGTCGCTGTGTCCCGCGAGGGTCGGGTGGTCGAGCGAACCTCGGACGGGGACGAGGTCCGGAACTTTCGCATCGACGGCGAGCCGCGATGGCTGGCCAGGCACCCGAGCCTCGATTCACTCTACGTCGCGACGGCCTATGGCCAGGAGATCTTGTGGATCGACGGGGACGAGCTGCCGGTGGGCTTCCCCTTCCCTGACTTGGTGTCCGAACGGGACGGGGAGATCCACGCGCTCCAGGGCCGGGTCACGGGCGATCCCGTCGTCAGCCCCGACGGGACGCAGCTGCTGGCCCCGGCCTTGTTCGTCGACCCCTCCCCGGACGATGACCCCGATCTTTATGCCGCCGGCGGAGGAGCCACGCCGATCCTTGGCCGCTTCCTGCCGGCACTGGTCACCTGGGACCTGGACCGGGGAGAGCCCCACTCGCCACGAGCCCTGTGGCTCGGGACCGATCTGGACCCGGGCGTGACCGCCCGAAGCTACCCGAGCTCGGTCCAGGCAGACCCGGGGGGCGAGATCGCCCTGGTGAGCATGGAGGCCTCGGACGCCGTGCTCGCCGTGCCGCTGCGGCCGATCGAGGAACCCTCCGAGGAGCTCGGTGGCTGGGTGCCCGTGCCCAGGGTGCATCTGAAGACACTCCGTGGACCGCGAGCCACAGCACTCTTGCCAGACGACACGCTGTGGATCCACTGCGGGCTGGACCACGCCGTCGCCAGAGTGGATCCGGCGGCGGTGCGTCGCATGGTCCAGTACCTGATGACAGACAGCCCCACCGACCCGGACGACGTGGCCGATGCCTCGTACCGACTGGACTCGACGTCAGTCCACCTCCAGCTCACGTCGTCGGCCCTGGACCCTCGGGTGGCCCAGGGTCGGTCTCTCTTTACCAGTGCGCTGAACTCCGAAGTCGCCAGCCCCAGCGCAGGCGTGAGCTGCTCGACCTGCCACTTCGAAGGCCGCAGCGACGGCACCGTGTGGAGCCTGCCGTACGGAGACCGGGTGACCAAGTCCTTGGCCGGTCAGGTGAGCCGGACGCCACCGTTCACGTGGACCTTGGGCACTCCGTCGATCGAGCACGAGGCCGCCGCCACCAGCAAGGACCGCATGGGCGGTTCCGGACTGGACCACGGGCAGGCGATCGAAGTCGCCGCCTGGATCGACTACACCCGGCGGCCGAGCCCGCCGACGAGGGTGCTCGAGCGGGACGTCAAGCAAGGCGAGGACCTGTTCCTGGACGACGCGCTCGGCTGTGCCGACTGCCACCCGCCGCCGGGCTACACCGACGGCAAGGCCTATGCGCTGGCCACCGACGAGCCCATCACCACGCCGTCCCTGCTGGGCGTAGGAGCCCGGGGCCCGTACTTCCACGACGGTCGGTCCCTGGACCTCTTCGATGTGCTGGAAGACCCGTGGATGAGCACGGCCTTCCAGCTCTCAGCTGAAGAGCAGCGTCAGCTGGTGGTGTTCCTGCAGTCGCTCTAGATCTAGAACGGGATGTCGTCGTCCGGGAAGTCGTCGGCCGGTGCAGGCGCAGCGGGCTGCTGCTGGGGGCCGCGATCCTGGTTGCCGCCGCCACCGCCGCCGCCACCGTAGCCGCCGCCGCCACCGTAGCCACCGCCGCCGCCGCCGCCGCCACCGCCGCCGCCGCCGCCGCCGCCGCCGTAGCCGCCGCCGCCGCCGCCCCCGCCGCCGTCTCGGCCGCCCAGGAAGCGCACGTTGTCGCCGACCACCTCGGTGGAGTAGCGCTGGTTTCCGTCGCGGTCCTGCCACTTGCGGGTCTGTAGGCGGCCTTCGATGTAGAGCTGCTTGCCCTTGCGGCAGTACTGGTTGATGTTCTCGGCCGTACGCCCGAACACCACGACGCTGTGCCACTCGGTGTGGTCGTTCCAGTTGCCGTCCCGGTCCTTGCGGCGGGTGCTGGTCGCCACCCGCAGGTTGCAGACGGCCATGCCGCTGCCGGTGGACCGCATCTCGGGGTCTGCCCCCAGGTTGCCGATGAGGATGACCTTGTTGACCATGCTGGCTCCGCTGGGAGGCGTGTGCCGTGCCTCCGAGGCCGGTTGTGTAGCCCGCTATTGGGGGCTGTCCACCGGGAGTTGGAGCGGCGATCAGGTAATGATCAGCGCGGCCACACCCAGTCGGAGCTGACCCCATGAACGTCGCCCTCACCGGCGCCACCGGCCTGCTCGGCGCCAACCTCGCCGAGGCGCTGCTCGCAGCGGGCCACGACGTCACCGCGACGCGCCGGGCCACGAGTCGGGTGGATCACCTCGCGGATCTGGACATTCGGTGGGTCCAGGCCTCCCTCGGCGATCCGTCGGCCCTGGAGCGGGCCTTCGACGGCGCCGAAGTCGTCTACCACTGCGCTGCGGCAGTCACGGTGCGCAAGAAGGCGGCCCCCTGGGTGATCGCCGCCAACGTCGACGGCACGCGTCACGTGATCGACGCCGTGCAGGCGGTGGGCGCCCGCCGGCTGGTGCACTGCTCGAGCGTGGTGGCGGTGGGGCTGTCCGACGACGGCCGCCCCAGCGATGAGACCGCCCGCTGGAACTTCGCCGAGCACGGGATCATGGACGGCTACACCCTGACCAAGCGCCAGGCCGAGGAGGTCGTGGCCAGCGCCGTGGCCGACCAGGGCCTCGACGCCGTGATCGTCAACCCCACCTACATGATCGGCCCCCGGGACGTGCGGCCCAGCAGCGGCAAGCTGCTGATCGAGATCGTCAGGCGGGCGGTTCCGGGGGTCAGCGCAGGCGCCAACAACTTCGTGGACGTGCGCGACGTGGCGCGGGGCATGGTCGCCGCCGCCGACCGAGGGCAGACCGGCGAGCGGTACATCCTGGGGGGTCTGGACCTGTCCTATGCCGAGATCTTCCGGCGCACCGCGGCCATCGCTGGCGTGAAGCCCATCGAGCGGGTCCTGCCGCGCTGGCTGGCCAACCCCGCGGGGTGGTGGGGGGACCTGCAAGAGCGGTTCTCGGACCGGGAGCCCCTGCTGAACAGCGCGTCGATCGCCTGGGGCTACACCACCCAGTACCGCTTCACCAGCGCCAAGGCCCAGGCCGAGCTCGGCTACACCATGAGCCCGCTCGATCCCGCCATCCACGACGCGCTGACGTGGTTCCGAGCCCACGACATGCTGGGGCCGACGCCGAACCTGCCCTGAAACAAGCGCCCGCCCGATCAGACCCGCGCTCGTAGCCGCAGCGAGTTCGTGACCACCGAGACACTGGACAGGGCCATCGCGGCCCCGGCGATCATGGGCGTGAGCAGGCCAGCCATCGCCAGGGGAATCGCGACCACGTTGTAGCCAAAGGCCCAGCCCAGGTTCTGGCGGATCGTGCGCAGGGTCGCTCGGCTGACCCCGATCGCCTCCTGGAGGAGGCCCAGGTCACTGCGCACCAGGGTCAGCGCCGCGGCCTGGCGAGCGACGGCCGTGCCGCTGCCCATCGCAACCCCCACGTCGGCCTGGGCCAGGGCCGGGGCGTCGTTGACCCCGTCCCCGATCATCGCGACCACCCGGCCCGCGGCCTGGAGCGCCGCGACGGCGTCGGCCTTGTCCCCAGGAAGCACCCGGCTGCGCACGTCGATGATGCCCACCGCCCCGGCCACGGCCTGGGCCGCCGGGGGGCTGTCCCCGGTCAGCAGCGTCACACCGACCCCGGACGCCTGCAGGCTCGCGACGGCGGCCGCGGCCTCGGGCCGGAGCGTGTCGGCCAGGGCGATGATGCCCGCCGCGACCCCGTCGACCGCGACCCGGACCACCGTGCCGCCGTCCGCCTCTGCGGACGCGACGGCTTCGTCCCAGACCCCGCTGTCAACCCCGAGCTCCGCCAGGTAGGCCCGGGTGCCCACCGCCACGCTGCGATCGCCCACCCGGCCCTGGACCCC
>Ga0114933_10002661_pt1 | contig 18111 bp, 15 predicted proteins | sample 4SBtaG_FD_89691 | JGI IMG/M metagenome (GOLD analysis project Ga0114933, IMG submission 89691) | Deep subsurface microbial communities from Kolumbo volcano to uncover new lineages of life (NeLLi) - 4SBTROV12_W25 metaG | ecosystem: Environmental > Aquatic > Marine > Volcanic | place: Kolumbo... | reverse complement strand
GTTATAGGAAGATTGAAGGTTGGTAATGGTAATCGGGCTATAGCTTTGCGGGCTGATATGGATGCATTACCTCTTGAAGAGAAAAATAATTTTGATCATCGTTCGGAAGTCTCAGGAATGATGCATGCCTGTGGTCATGATGGACATACAACTATGCTTTTAGGGGCGGCAAAATATCTAGCAGAAAAAAAGAGTTTTGACGGCACCGTCTACTTTATATTTCAGCCAGCTGAAGAAGGTGAAGGTGGCGGAAAGGTTATGGTAGATGAAGGTTTATTCGATAAATTTCCCGTAGAGAATGTTTTTGGTTTGCATAATTGGCCAGGAATGGCTGTAGGTAAATTTGGAATTGCAGCTGGACCAATGATGGCTGCATTTGATGTTTTTGATATAGTTATCACAGGTTTGGGAGGGCATGGAGCAATGCCCCATCAAACGATTGATCCAATTGTGGCATCGTGTCAATTAATATTAGCCCTTCAAACTATTGCGAGCCGTAATATAGATCCTCTTGAATCGATAGTTTTATCCGTAACGAAAATTAATGCCGGGGATGCGTATAATATTATTCCAAACTCTGTTCAAATCAGCGGAACTGTAAGAAGTTTTAAAGATTCCGTTCGTGATAAGGTTGAACCATCGATGCTGCGTATATCTAAAGGAATATGTGAGGCCTTGGGCGCAACTGTAGAATTAGATTATAAACGTTGCTACCCATCAACAATAAATCATCCAGAGGAAACAGAACTGGCTGCATTGGCTGCTGAATCGATAGTCGGCAAGGAAAATATTGATCGTCATCCTAAACCAAGTATGGGCTCGGAAGATTTTGCTTATATGCTGAGAGAACGACCGGGTTGCTACGTTTGGCTTGGTAATGGAGATGCCGCCGATGGATGTATGCTACATAATCCAGCTTATGATTTTAATGATGATATTTTATCAATTGGTGCCAGCTACTGGGCAACTCTAGTAGAACAAATTTTACCTATCGAAGCGTAGGACTTAAAATAAGTCCTTGTTATAATTATTAATATTTTTCTAAAGGTTAATATTGGAAAGTTATTTTATGAGAACCATATTCAATCAAAATATTGGCCCCTTAGCTAAAAGTTATGACTCTTTCATAATAGATTTATGGGGAACATTGCATAATGGTATAGATCCTTTTGTAGGCGCGCTAGAAAGTTTGAAGCGAATGCAGGAATTAGGTAAATCAGTTGCACTGTTATCAAATGCTCCTTTCCGATCTGAAGTAGTGGCTGATGTTATAGACAATATCGGCATACCTAGAGAACTATATAATTATGTGTATTCTTCAGGAGAGATGACGTGGCGGGCGATAGCTGAGAAAACCGATTCATGGCATGCATCTTTAGGAAAAAAAGTTGTATTCATCGGTAATGATAGGCATCGTTCTATGTTAGATAACCCACATATGATTGAAGTAAAAAATATAGATACTGCAGAATTTATTTTATGTACTGGGCCAAGGGAGCCAACTGATAACATTGATAATTACTTTCGTGAACTTGAATTTGCCTCAAAAAAGGAATTACCCATGGTTTGTGCAAACCCTGATCGGGAAGTTCTTCGCGGTAATCGTCGTGAAATTTGTGCCGGGGCAATAGCTGAGTATTACGAAGATCAGTTGTCAGGAGAGGTTGTTTGGCATGGCAAACCATTTAGACCAGTTTTTGAGGAAGTCTTGAGGATGCTTGGAAATCCTCCCCGTTCGAGGGTTCTAATGATTGGCGATGGGATTAAAACTGATATAGAGGGAGCAAAGCGATGTAAAATAGACTCTTTTCTGGTGTGCAGTGGTATTCACGCAAGAGCTCTTGGAATTAGTTCTGGTAAAGAACTGAATTTAGATATATTTCATAAATTTTTAAAAGCTAACGGTCAATCACCGAGATATGCGGCCTTAAATATGTGTTGGGGTTAGCATGAGAGTTAGTAAAGCAAGCTTTTGTAAAATAAGCTGCTATTTCTGTGCTAGAAAAATTATTTTTAAAAATCGATAAAATGAATCTTTTTAATCACCGTAGTTAGAGATACCTTAGGCTTATTAATTTATAGTATATATTTTAACTAAAAATTGTATTTAGGTTTTGTTTAGTTCCTAACACCTTTTATGGACCGTTTACTATAAAGATATTATACTTTTTATTGATAACTATTATTATGAATGAAAGAATAAAATGGCTAATTTTTCGAGTAAAACACTCGATGACTGGCGGATGCTGGCAACTAAAGAACTAAAAGGGTCTCCCGATGACCTAGTATGGCACACTCCTGAGGGTATTCCAGTTAAGCCAGCCTATACAGCTGCTGATTTGGAGGAGATTGAGTGGATAGGAGGTCTACCTGGATTTCCTCCCTTCGTGGGGGGGCCTAAGGCAACCATGTACGCTGGGAGGCCTTGGACTGTAAGACAATATGCTGGGTTCTCAACTGCAGAAGAGTCTAACGCTTTTTATCGAGCTAACCTTGCCGCAGGACAAAAAGGTTTGTCAGTTGCATTCGATCTAGCTACACATCGAGGATATGATAGTGATCATCCGAGAGTAACAGGAGATGTAGGTAAAGCAGGGGTTGCGATAGACTCAGTTGAAGATATGAAAATTCTTTTCGATGGTATTCCTCTTGATGAGATGAGCGTTTCTATGACGATGAATGGCGCAGTATTACCTGTTTTGGCCGGATACATAGTGGCCGCTGAAGAGCAAGGAGTTAAGCAGGCAGATTTGTCTGGGACAATTCAAAATGATATTCTCAAGGAGTTTATGGTCAGAAATACCTATATTTACCCTCCTGAACCATCTATGCGAGCAGTAGCAGATATTATTTCTTATACTTCACAGCACATGCCTCGTTTTAACTCAGTTTCCATTTCCGGTTATCACATGCAGGAAGCAGGAGCGACGGCCGTACAGGAACTGGCATTTACGTTGGCTGACGGTATAGAGTACGTGCGCGCTGCTGTATCAACTGGCATGGGAGTAGATAAATTTGCACCCCGTCTTTCTTTTTTCTTTGGAATAGGTATGCATTTTTTCATGGAGATCGCCAAATTAAGAGCAGCAAGATATTTATGGGCTCACTTAATGAGTGATATGTTTTCTGTGAAAGATAATAGGTCATTAATGTTACGAACACATTGCCAAACATCTGGTGTTTCGCTAACTGAACAAGACCCATATAACAATATAATTCGGACCACTATAGAAGCTTTAGCAGCGACCCTTGGGGGTACACAGTCTCTTCATACAAATTCTTTCGATGAGGCAGTTGCCTTGCCTACACCAATATCTGCAAGGATTGCACGAAATACCCAACTTGTATTGCAACATGAGGCAGGCATTACCCATGTAGCTGATCCATTGGCTGGATCGTATTATGTAGAAAGTTTAACTCAGAGTTTGGTTTTAGAAGCAAAAAAGCTTATTGACGAAGTTGAAGAGCTAGGTGGAATGACTAGGGCTGTAGAATCAGGGATGCCGAAGCTAAGAATTGAGGAGTCAGCTGCCCGTCGTCAAGCTCGTATAGAACAAGGTGAAGACGTAATTGTTGGTGTTAACAAATATAGTTTAGATAAAGAATCACCTATTGATTTTCTAGATATAGATAATACTAAAGTGCGAAAGTCACAAATAAGACAACTTAATAAGGTGAGAAAAAACAGAGATCAGAAGCGTTGTAATAGAGCTTTGGAACTAATTACTAAAACCGCGAGTACAGGAGATGGCAATTTATTAGAAGTCTGTATTGAAGCTGCTAGGGCTCGTGCTACAGTTGGTGAGATATCTGATGCTATGGAGCTTGTCTTTACGAGACATCGGGCTACGGTTCAGTCTATATCCGGTGTTTATGGTAAAGCTTTTGAGAAAGATAAAGTGTTTAAAAGTTTATTAAAAAAGATTGAAGAATTTTCCGCTTCCGAAGGACGCAGGCCAAGAATGTTGGTCGCTAAAATGGGGCAGGACGGTCATGATCGTGGTGCTAAGATTATTGCAACGGCATTTGCTGATATAGGATTTGACGTTGATATTGGACCATTGTTCGCCACTCCTGAGGAGGCAGCGGTTCAAGCAGTTGAGAATGATGTGCACATTATAGGTGTTTCTAGTCAGGCTGCTGGTCATAAAACGCTTGTACCCCAGTTGATAGAAAGTCTACATGGTTTAAAAGCTGACAATATTATTGTTGTTTGCGGTGGTGTTATTCCTGCCCAAGATTACGATTTTTTATTGGAAAAAGGTGTTTCCGCTATTTTTGGGCCAGGTACGAATATACCAGATGCTGCAAGCGAGATTCTGGACTTAATGCAAGCGTAATATGGTAGCCTAAAGAAATACTTGAATTTCAAGTCAACCAAATTGGTAAATTTTTAACCATAGTTTTTGCTATGGAATAAATACGTTTCTCGAAAATAATAACCTTACAAATTTATATTAGAAATCAGTTAACTTGCCTTTACTGTAAGTTTAAGCTTTCTTTTATCTTCATTATGTATATAAGGTATATCTAGTTATAAACTAATGAATTGTAAATAAAAGACAAAATAACGTAACAAAAATAAATTGTATTAGGCTATATATTAATGGAAAACAATCATTTACCATCAGAAGTTAATGTTGATGAGATAACTTGGAGATTATTACGTGAACTTCAGAATGATTCACGACTCTCGTATAATGCTCTGGCTCGACGTATAGGCATGTCTACCCCGGCTGTTGCAGAGAGGGTTAAGCGTCTTGAAGAGGATGGTACTATTATTGGCTATTATACTAGTGTTAATCATAGCCAACTAGGAAGGCCTCTATCTGCTTTCCTACGTCTTTCTGTATCGGCCTCAAGTTTTCAGCGTGTAATTGCCCTTTGTGGATCATTAGAATCAGTTATTGAATGTCACCATATTGCTGGAGAGGACTGCTTTTTGATTAAAATAGCTGTAACCTCAGTAATGGAGCTAGAAGACGTAATTTCTAGATTTCGTCGTTTTGGCTCTGCCCAGACCTCTATAGTTTTATCGTCACCTGTGTCATACAAACCAACTTCAGCACCTTCTAGATGAATCATAAAAACCTTTGGATAGAATTATGAGTTCAAAAGAAAATAATCTAGCTAAGTTGGTTCTTAACGGCGATAGAAGAGCTTTAGCTCAAGCAATAACACTCATAGAATCAACACGTGATAATCACCGTAATCAGGCTGAAAATCTGTTAGAGGAAATATTACCAATGACAGGTAAGTCGATTCGTCTTGCTATTACAGGTGTACCTGGTGTTGGTAAATCAACATTTATTGAGACATTTGGATTACACTTAGTTAGTGAGGGACATAGAGTGGCTGTTCTAGCCGTGGATCCCACATCACAAATAAGTGGTGGGTCAATACTTGGTGACAAAACCAGAATGGATAAACTTTCCCAGTCAAAGGATGCTTTCATACGACCAACACCAACGGCGGGCAGTCAAGGTGGTGTTGCCAGACGTACGCGCGAGGTAATGTTAGCATTTGAAGCAGCTAATTTCGACGTGATTTTAGTTGAGACAGTTGGGGTAGGACAATCAGAAACTGCAGTAGCAGATATGGTTGATATGTTTTTATTACTGCTTCTTCCTGGAAGTGGTGATGAACTGCAAGGCTTAAAACGAGGGATTGTGGAACTGGCTGACTTAGTAATTGTTAATAAGGCTGATCGGGAAATGTTAGCAGCTGCTGAACGAGTAGCAGTAGAATATAAAAATGCTTTGAATTTACTGCGCCCTTTATCAAAATATTGGGATCCTCGAGTAGTAACTTGTTCTGCTTTGGAAGGAAAAGGTATCGGTGAAATATGGAAAATTATAGAGGATTACCGTTTAATCCATTCTAAAGAGGGAGCTTTTGAGAAAAAAAGGTTACAACAAGCAATAAGTTGGATGTGGCGTGAAGTAGATGATAGTTTATTAACGAGTTTTCGATCGCATTCAGTTGTTCAAGAGCATATTATGGAGATGGAAAAGCAGGTTGAGCTTGGCTCATTAACACCTTCAGTAGCTGCAAAAACCCTCCTTGATATATTTAGTAAGGATAAATAAAACTAGTCAATTCGTATAAACACTTGACCAGAAAAACTCTGTCGTCTAATACCCCCTTTGTTTTACTTTATCTATCCTGGAACATTAAATAATTGGAGAAATTGCATGGCGCGAAGATGCAGTGTAACGGGCAAGGGAGTTATGACGGGCAATAATGTCAGTCATGCGAATAATAAGTCGCGTAGGCGTTTTTTGCCTAATCTTCAGCCTATGTCGCTTTATAGTGAAACTCTTAATAAAACGGTAAGGATGCGAATAACTACCGCAGCAGCCCGCACTATTGAGCACAAAGGTGGCCTAGATGCTTTTTTAAAATCCACCTCGGCATCAGATGTACCATCTGAGCTACGAAGTTTAAAAAAACAGTTGGATAAAGTCTCAATAGAGGTTTAACGTCTAAAATTACTATGTGAAATTTTAGATAAATTAAGTAAGCCCGCTTAAGCGGGCTTTTTTTTGAAATTATTTTATTTATTTAGGTTTTATTTATCTCAATTACCGGTGCAGAGGATGAGGATCTAATTTTATGGTTAACTATCCCGGATTTGACTTTGAGGTAATACATAGGACAACAGCAGATAGTAATTGGCCTAATGCAGCTCGTGTCAGCAAATTAAAGACACCGCATGGTATCGTAGAAACGCCTGCTTTCATATTTTGTGCTACTCGTGGTGTTATTAGAGGAGTAACACCAGCTCAGATGCTGAAAGAAAAAACGCAGATAATATTGGGGAATACTTATCACTTAATGCTACAACCCGGTGCTGAAACTATAGATCGCCTCGGTGGTTTACATAAGATGATGGGTTGGGATGGCCCGATGTTTACAGATTCAGGTGGCTTTCAAATATTTTCTTTTGGTGGAGGTACAGCGTCTTCAGAAATTAAAGGTAACCGTAACAATAAACGACCAAAAATGTTGCTAAATATAGAAGAAAGTGGAGCCACATTTCGCTCATATATAGATGGTAATATTCATAAGTTTACACCTGAGGATTCTATCCGAGTACAACGGAATATAGGTGCAGATATAATTCTGGTTCTTGACGAATGTTCACCGTATGAAGTTGGTAAAGACTATACTGCAAACTCTATGCAGCTTACTCATCGATGGGCGAAAAGGAGTATAAAAGAATTTTTTAAAAGTGCCGAGGGTTCATCAGGACCCCAAGCCTTATACGGTATTGTGCAAGGTGGAGTTTATGAAGATTTACGGCTAGAGAGTGCTGAGTTTACAGTATCTCAGCCTTATTTTGGTTATGCGGTTGGTGGCTGTTTAGGAAGTGATAGTTTTGAGTTACAGGATGTTATTAGTATGTCCATGAGAACCTTGAATAAGAATCAATTAGTCCCTCATCCAATACACCTACTTGGTATAGGGGGTATAGCTGATATTTGGGATGGAGTGGCTAAAGGCATAGATACTTTTGATTGTGTAAACCCTACACGCCTGGCTCGACATGGCGCTGCATATCTCCGTCCTATTTTTGCAAAAAATAATCAATCACGTGATCACGTAAATTTAAAAAACTCATGCTTTAAAGATGATGATGGTCCACTAGATCCAGAATGCAAATGTTATACCTGCCTAACGTTTTCTAGGTCTTATCTGCACCACCTTATAAAGGCTGGTGAGATAACTGTAATTCAGTACCTAGCAATACATAATGTGGCATTTATGAACAGATTGATGGAAAAAATACGGTCTGCAATTAGTGAAGATAATTATTTTGTTGCTCGAAAAGAATGGTTTGCAACTTAATAGATCTAAAAACACCTTTAACTCATTCGTTGCTTAGTCCTCTGAGGCCTGACAGAAAGCTCATCCTTCTCTTCGAATAGCTCCGCTAACTGATCCATAACAGTACCACCCAACTGTTCCGCATCAACTATAGTTACAGCTCGGCGATAGTATCTAGTAACATCATGTCCAATTCCTATTGCCAACAACTCAACTGGCGAATAAGACTCAATCCATTCTATCACTTGCCTCAAGTGGCGTTCTAGGTAATTTCCGGCATTAACCGAAAGTGTTGAGTCATCTACTGGAGCTCCGTCAGATATAATTACTAAAATTCTTCGTTGTTCCGATCTAGCCAGTAATCTCTCATGTGCCCAGACGAGCGCCTCGCCATCTATATTCTCTTTTAATAGGCCCTCGCGTAGCATTAAGCCTAGATTTTTTCGTGATCTTCTCCAAGGAGCATCAGCAGACTTATAAACTATATGGCGTAAATCATTAAGACGTCCAGGACTGGATGGTTTACTTGCAGCAAGCCATTTTTCGCGAGCTTGTCCACCTTTCCACGCCCTAGTCGTAAATCCAAGAATTTCAACTTTTACCCCGCACCGTTCTAATGTACGAGCTAGTATATCAGCACTCATTGCTGCAACAGATATGGGTCTCCCTCGCATTGATCCTGAATTATCTATCAGAAGTGTAACTACTGTATCCCTAAAGTTTGTATCTTTTTCTTGTTTAAAACTGAGTGGCTGAGTGGGGTTTGTAACTACCCGGGATAGTCGACCCGTATCAAGTAAACCCTCCTCTAAATCAAAGTCCCATGATCTAGTTTGTTTAGCCATCAACCGTCTTTGCAAGCGATTGGCCAAGCGTGAAATAACACTTTGTAAATGCCCAATTTGTTGATCAAGCTGTTGGCGCAAACGCCCCAGTTCATCTGGATCACATAGATCATCGGCGTCAACTATTTCATCAAACTCATTTGTAAAGGCGGAGTAAATAAACTGATTAGTCTGGTTATGAAGGTTATCTGGGGGGCGCCAAGGACTACCTGGAGCGTCTGGATCTTCTTCACCTGTACCCGGCTGTAATTCTCCATCACCTTCTTCTGTTGGAGAATCAGACTCATCGTATTGTTCATCTCCTTCTTGCAGGTCTCCATCTCCGTCTGTTGCAGCTACTTCACCCTCGGAATCACCTTCTCCATTTTGTTCACCATCTGCAGAATCCTGATTTTCATCGCTAGAATCATCGTTTTCTTGGGATGAACTAAGGTCATCGTCTGAAAAACCTAGATCATTTATTATTTTCTTAACTACGTCTTGAAATTTTAATTGATCATTTAAGTTTTTAGCTAGGTCCTGTAGCATCTCACCAGTTTTAGATTCAATATATGGTCGCCACAAGTCTACCATTTTACGTGCATTAAAGGGCGGTTGACGTCCTGTGATTACCTCCCGTGCGAGAAGCGCAACTGCTTCAGAAATTGGAACCTGATCTCTTTCAGTAACCCTATTATATCCCCTTGTAACGCAGCGATCATCTAACGCTGCTTCCAAGTTATTGGCCACTCCCGCCATTCGCTGTGCGCCTATAGATTCAACACGAACTTGCTCAAAGGCATCATACAAAGACTTGGCTTCAGCCGTTGCTGGCATACGTTCATTATGTATTTTTGGATTATGATGGCGTTGACGCAAGGCTAATGAATCTGATTCACCTCTTACAACGCATACCTCTTCATAGGGTAAATCTCTACTGGGTAAAGGAAGGCGAGCTTCGTCTCCTTGTAGGATAGGAGGGTCAGGGGAAAAGGTAACTGACAGTTCAGCATTTTGCGAAATTGCTCGCATAGAGGCTGCCGTGATGCGCCTAAATTCCTCAATGGGACCATCATTACTACCTTTAACCATTTTACTAGTCGTATGCTAATCGTTGGGTTGGGTAATAATGCTATCTGAAAGCTCCACACCAAAGCATCTCTGATAATATTCAGCGACCGTAGCCCTTTCAACTTCGTCACATTTATTTAGAAAGGTAACTCGAAAGCCCAAATCTATAGAGTCGAATATCTCTGCGTTATCAGCCCATGTAATTACTGTACGAGGTGACATAACTGTAGAAATATCGCCCGCAATAAATCCAGCACGGGTTAATTCAGCTGTAGCTACCATGGCAGATACCGATTTTTGTCCCTCTTCTGAATTATATTTAGGACACTTGGCAGTTACTATATCTACTTCCTGTTCGTGAGGTAAATAGTTAAGGGTTGTGACAATATTCCACCGGTCCATTTGAGCCTGATTTATCTGCTGTGTACCATGATAAAGACCAGTTGTGTCCCCTAGTCCAACAGTATTTGCAGTTGCAAACAACCGAAAACTTTTATGTGGTCTGATAACCTTATTTTGGTCCAGCAGGGTTAGTTTGCTATCCGCTTCAAGCACACGCTGAATTACGAACATCACGTCCGGTCTACCGGCGTCATATTCGTCAAATACTAAGGCGCATGGATGCTGTAAAGTCCAAGGTAATAAGCCCTCGCGAAATTCAGTTACTTGCTGACCATCTTTAAGAACAATGGCGTCCTTACCTATAAGGTCAATGCGGCTAATGTGGCTATCAAGGTTAATACGAATGCAAGGCCAGTTTAACCTAGCTGCGACTTGTTCTATATGAGTTGATTTACCTGTGCCGTGATATCCTTGGATCAGAACCCTTCGGTTGTGAGCAAAACCAGCTAAAATAGCTAGCGTTGTATCATGATCAAAACGATAACTTTCATCTAGTTCAGGCACATGAATAGTATGCTCCGAAAATGCTGGGATTTTCATATCCGTTTCAACGCCAAATATTTCTTTAGCAGATACTGATTTATCTGGGTGTACACTTGTCGGCATATCGCCACTTGCCAATATTTCATTCGCTATTTTTGGTTCTGCAGAATCCATTTAAACTTCCAGTTTAGCTGTTATGGGGTATATTTACGTTAAACTTCAATTTTTTTTGCTCGAGTCAGCGTCTCATAAGCTCTGTTTATTAGTTTTAGCCGCTCCTCAGCATCTTTATCGCCTCTATTTGTATCTGGATGATGAATTTTAACAAGTTCTTTATACTTATTTTTTATTTCCTGGCGAGTCACCGGTGGAGATAAATTTAATATTGATAGAGCTTCCAATTCTGTTGCAGTTGCTACTAGGTTACTACTTTTGCTTTGTTTCCTAGATTCTTCCTCTTCAAAAAGACCAAAACTATCGTTTATTTTGTAACTATAAAAACTTTCGCCACCAAGGGGGCGTGTTGGTCTATGCCAATAGGTATCTGCTCTCCGTTCAACTTCTACCTCATCTTCACTCATTCCAGCGTAATAATTCCAGCTTTTATTATAGATTCGAATATGTTCCAAGCAAAACCAATAATAATCTTGCAGATTTTCGCGAGATTTAGGTGCACGATACTGTCCAGATTCCTTACAATCTGGTGAATCGCATCTTTGAGTTACTTTGTCACTATCATTTTCCAAATCAGACAATTTACTTTTGTCCGAAAAGAAACTGTTGTATCCCTCATTCATTAGCCTAATATGTCTAGATTAAGGGTTGCTAGCAAGCCGATCACTGTAATTTTAAGAAAAAATTTAAATTAATTAGGAAGAATATATTGGATCGATCAGATGTCATTCGCACTAAGCTAGATAAGGCTCTAGGCCCAACAGAAATAAAAGTGATAGATGAATCGAGCTTACATGATGGCCATGCAGGTTCCAATGGTGCGGGGCAGTCTCACTATCGCGTTGAGGTTAGGTCTTCTGTGTTTATAGGGAAAAGTAAGGTTGAGCGAGAAAGAATAATACACAGTTTGTTGCTTGAGGAGTATTCTAGCGGCCTGCATGCATTATCTATCAGAGCTAGAGCGCCGGAAGACTGATCGCTCTTACTATAATCTCTATTTTGGTCTTTATGATTTTAATTTAGTTGCTGGTCCATTATAAAAATTTGGCCATAATTCTTTAGCTTTATCCCCATCACTTCGAAATGCATGACAAGTATTTAGAAGGCGAGGAACTGCATCAGGGTTTACCTTACTATCTATATCTGATTTTCTATTATCCTTTATAGGAATAATTGTTTGGAATGCAGTTGTGGCAATCGGAGCTAATAGTTCTACTAAATGTGTGCAACCTTCAGTGCCGCCAACTTTTTTAAGTGCACGATTGCGCCACCCAGGACCTATTTTTAACCCCACAAGGCGCTTAAAATTTGGTGTTATGTCTTGGCATATCTCGAAAGGACTGTAGTCAGTTTTAGCCTCCACTTCAATAATCTCGAGATGATCATTAATTGTTAGTCTTATCCACATTTCATGAATAGGTGTTCCAGGTTTTATTTCTCCGCGCTCATTATTTTTAAATGGGTAGCTTTTTGTATCTTTAAGGTGACCTTCTATATCCCACAAACCATCATTACGCAGATATCCTTCACAGAGGATATTACGTGTATGAATATGTTTTCGTTTGCTTGGCGCTGGAAGAGGCATCATTTTGTTCCTAAAGTAAATTCTGCGTATCTAATTCATATAAGTTGAATAATGTATGATGAAATTCATATTAAAAATAAAATATTATTGTTTATAATTTTTATAATTATTGTACATTATGGCTTTTGAAAAACTGATAAAACTATTTTCCTATTACAACTAATTTTTTAATGATTTATAATATCATCTAGTAATGATTCAACTTCATTCAAATCTATGTCTTCGGCTATAAAGGCATCTCCTATTGAATGAGCGAGAATAAAAGCAGGATGTCCTTGTGTAGATTTTTTATCTTTTTTCATAAGTGATACTAGTTTCTTACTGTTCCATTCTGATGTCGGATGTTTAGGAAGAAAAGTAGATAGACCTACGGACTGTAAATGATTGCGTACATTCACACTCTCAATTGAGGAACAAAAATTAAGTCTTGTTGATAGTTCAAATGCCAAAGCTATGCCAATAGCTACGGCTTCACCATGAAGTAAATAGTCATTAAACCCTATTTCAGATTCTAGTGCGTGGGCAAATGTATGGCCTAAATTTAATAGGGCTCTTTTTCCACTTTCACGCTCATCTTCAGCTACTATCCTAGCTTTCATCTTGCAGCTTTTTGCTATGGCTTTTACTCTAACCGCATGATTTCCTTCGATTAGCGAAGTGCCATTGATTTCAAGCCATGAAAAAAAGCTAGAATCTCCTATTAGGGCGTATTTTACGGTCTCTGCATAGCCAGCTAAAAGTTCCCGCCTTGGAAGAGTATTGAGAGTTTCTGTATCAGCTATTACTAGGCGTGGTTGATAGAAACTGCCGATCAAATTTTTTCCTATTTTACTATTAATTGCAGTTTTGCCGCCAACTGAACTATCCACTTGTGCTAGAAGTGAAGTTGGAACTTGTATATAATTTATCCCTCTTAATAGTGCACTGGCGGCAAATCCTGTGATGTCTCCTATGACACCTCCGCCCAAGGCAATTAGAGTTGTTGTTCGTTCAATTCCTAGCTCTAGAAGGTTATTAAGCAAATTTTCAAAGTTACTGAATGATTTAGTGCCCTCTCCAGCTGGAAGAATAATTTTATCATAATTTATCCCAACTGCACTTAAGCTAATTGATAAACGCTCCATATATATAGGAGCTACATTACTATCACTAACAATAATTACCTTGGAAGTTTTCATGCGTTCATCAACCAAATGACCCACGTTATCGATAATACCAGGAGCTATAAGTATATCGTAACTTCTGGTGCCAAGGTCGACCGTGATATTTTCAGTGGGTGTTTCTATTTTTCTCAAATTCATTTTTGCTCCGCACTGCGATGAGCATCTAAAGATTTCACTACTTGATGTAACGTTTCCTCAGCAGAAACGTCTAGGCTATCAATAATTATATCAGCCAGTTGGTATATAGGATACCTTACTTCAATTAGATGCTTAAGTACTTCTCTATGGTTTTTATTTTTTAATAATGGACGATTTTTTCTTTTTGATGTTCTTTTCACTAAAGTATCAATGTTTGACTTTAACCAAATAGAAATCCCATTTTCCGCAATAACTTTTCGAGTGTCCGGGTCCATAAATGCACCTCCACCAGTAGCTAATACTATTGGAGGTCCGTCAAGCAAACGAGCAATAACTCGTCTTTCGCCTTCCCGGAATCTTTCTTCCCCTAAACGCTCAAAAATATCTTCAATCGAAGAACCGGCTGCTTTTTCAATCTCATCATCTGCATCTGAGAAAGGTAATCCCAGGCGGGTAGCTAGACGACGTCCAATCGATGTTTTTCCTGCTCCCATAAGACCAACTAAAACAATCTTATTTTCACCAGAATGTTTATTACCAGCCTTAATATTATGGCCATTTTTTTTATTTATTGTTTTCTTAGAATTAATCATTCGTTACTATTACATGTTTACTAAAGTATATGTAGGGTTGCCGTGAAATTGCCATTTTTGCAAAGTAGCATAATATAACTAATTTTGTCGTGCTCCGTTTTAATATTGATTATTTAAACGGGTTGACGCAAACAAATTATCATAGAGACTATATTAGGATTACAGGTGTTGAAAATATTAATTATATTTATTTTTGTAGTTGTTGTTGGGGGGGCTGTGTTTCTGGCAAACTGGGACATTCCGGCACCACTACAGAGTATTGAAAAGGTTTTGCCAGATGATCGTTTTAGCCGGTAACTTTTTTCTAAGGTTAGCTATTGTTTTTCTAATAGCTATTTTTACCTTAACTCATGGTTTGCTATATGCACAAACAGTATCAGACTCACTTGAGCCCGTTTCGTTAATTCCTAATAAGATACTGGAGAATACGGATGTTGATAAAGCATCAGATAGAAATATAGAAACATTAAGCGAAAAAGGTAAAACGTCTGATATAAATGATGATTCTGTTGAAATAAAAAAACTTGGTGAAATTGATTCTGATGCTGTTGGGATATCTGAAAGACTTGATGGTCAGTTTTTGAGTAATATGTGGCAAGGTACATCTAGAGATGTAGCTGAACGCCTGATTAATAATATACCAGATAGAATTGCTAGTGAGGCTGCACAAAGCCTAGCAAGAAGAATCCTTTTGGTTGCGGCCGCACCGCCAGTTAATGATGATAGTAACAAAAGCCTGGTGTTAGCTAGGGTAAAAAAATTAATTGCTTTAGGAGCTGTAGAAGATGCAGAGCGCTTATTGCGTGTGGTATCAGCAAACACTGTTCCTGAAAACCTAATTGAACCAGCTTTACGAGCACGTTTACTTAGCTCAAATTTAGCTGGAGCCTGCGAAATAGCTGCAAGTGTAAAAACGAGTTTTACCTCAGAATTTGGCCAAAAAGTTAATGTTTTCTGCTATTTATTGAATATGCAATATGATGAAGCTCTCAAGGGTCTAGAGTCTTTGCGGGAACAAAATTTAGCTGAAGATATAATGTTTTTTGAACTCTCAAATTCTATTATTTCTGGTGCCACACCCACTACTGAGAAGCTGGCTGTGCCTGGGCAAGCCACTGCATTAAATATGGCTTTGATTCGTGTGGTTGGAGGGCAGGTTCCTCGTTGGTTTTCAGAAAAGGCATCACCGAGTCTATTAGCAGCTATTGCTGCTACCCAGGATGCTGATAGACAGACGCGCTTACTAGCTGCTCGTGAAGCAGCATATTGGGGATCATTATCTCCCATAAAGCTAGCCAGTATTTATTCCGAATTGGATATATCAGACGACGATGTTGTAGAGGTACTCTTAGATCCTGATAACTCATCTCCTGAGCTGCGGTTGGCTGCCATATATCTTGCGACGAATAGTCAAGAGGTTTCAAGTAGACAAGCACAAATACTACATGAGATGTGGAATTTACCAAATGAGCGTAAGGACTGGCGACTGGCAACTAAATTGACACTGCAACAATTAAATAAGCTGCAACCTTCAGTGGTTTTCTCATGGTTTGCGAGTGAAGCAATTATAGCAAGTTTAGTTTCTGGAGAAATTAAACAGGCCATGGATTGGTTTCGGACTATTTCCAGTAATAGGAAAATATCACCAGATGTTTCCTTGTCTTTAACAAATTTATGGCCTGTCTTGCGAATGGCATCTGGAGATGGCTTAGTAAGTGATAAATCAAGAAGTGCATTACAACGGGTTTATAGACAATCAGGAATTAAAAACGAAACTAATATTTCAGTTAAAAAAGATGATTTGGATAGAAAAAACTACATAGCTTGGGATAATAAAGTATTAAAAAAATGGATCTCACTACAAAAAAGTCATAAGCCTGCCCGGGATGAGTCTATTATTAACGTTCTTTCAATGTTTGATGCACTGGGAGAAAAAGTGCCTGATGAATTTCTACTGAATGAGGGCCTTGAGCAAACCAGTTCTTTTGTATTACCTCCATTAAATATATGGTTAGAACTACTTAGGGCTTCCTCTTCAGGAAAAGTTGCTGAAACAGCATTATATGTCTTATTAGCTACTGGACAAAAGGAGCTATCCGAATTGCATCCAATCGTTTTACACACAATCGTTAGAGCTTTAACTCGGGTTGGCTTGACAAATGATGCTCGTTTATTTGCATTAGAGTTTACTTTGGCTACTAGCTATTAACTATATTAGATTAAAGATTTGAATAAACTCTCTCCAAAAAATTGCCCAGAAATTATGAGTAGGTATCTTGATGCTTTTTTAGAGATGCTTATAGCTGAACGTGGTGCGGCCAAAAATACGGTAAAATCTTACCAACATGATCTTATTGACTGCGCTGAATTTTTGTTCGTTTCTGGAGTATCTAAAAAAGCTGTACTCGATAAAGTCACTACTAAATCGCTTAGATATTATCTTAAAAACCTTGCTGATAGAGGGATGACCTCAAGAACAGTTGCGCGGCGAATTTCTACTCTACGTGTTTTTTACCGGTTTCTTCATACAGAAGGATTACGTTCGGATGATCCAACAAGTGTCCTTCAAAGTCCACGATTAGGGAGAACACTTCCAAAAGTTCTAAGTGAACAAGAGGTTTCACGTTTATTAGATGCTGCGAGTAGGCTGGAGGGAGCCGGAGGTCTTCGTCTTAAGGCAATGATAGAATTATGTTATGCAACTGGAATGAGGGCCAGCGAACTTGTTGAGCTTCCCTTTACGGCCTTAAACCGCGACCCACGTGTCATTATTGTTAGCGGTAAGGGCGGACGAGAACGCATGGTACCTCTTAACGAACCGGCAAGGATTGCGGTAAAGTCATACATGAATGTAAGGGATAGATTCTTAGGTGGTTATAAAGATAATCCTTATTTATTCCCGGGTAGTATGGGCAGAGCGATATCGAGACAGCGTTTTTTTCAATTATTAAAAAAATTAGCACTATCAGCTGGTATTGATACTAGTCGTGTAAGTCCTCATATTCTGCGGCATGCATTCGCTACTCATCTACTTAATAATAATGCTGATTTGCGAAGTGTACAAAAAATGTTAGGTCATTCTGATATATCAACCACTCAGATTTATACTCATGTTCTTGATGAAAGGTTACAGAAACTGGTTTCTGAAAAACACCCTCTCGCTGACAAAACACCGGAATAATAGATAGTTAAATATGCGACATTTTTTAGATTTTGAAAAATCAATTGCCGAGTTGGAAGGTAAGATAGAGGAACTTCGTCATTTATCTGATGGAGAACAATTAAACATTGCAGATGAAGTGGGTAAGTTACAGCTAAGAAGTGAAAAAATGTTGCGTCAGACTTATAATAAACTTACTCCTTGGCAGCGTGTGCAGGTGGCACGCCATCCAAACAGGCCCCATACATCTGACTATATAAAAACTCTTATAACTGATTTTACTCCATTGGCAGGTGATAGAAGTTATGCTGAGGACCGCTCTATAATTAGCGGTTTAGGTCGTTTTCGTGGTTGGTCCGTAGCTATATTAGGACATGAGAAAGGCAATGATACTAACAGTCGTATCACCCATAATTTCGGTATGGCTAGACCTGAAGGATATCGTAAAGCGCAACGCCTAATGAAAATGGCAAATCATTTTTCATTACCAGTATTAACACTAGTTGATACACCTGGTGCCTATCCTGGGGCAGGGGCAGAAGAACGTGGGCAAGCTGAAGCAATAGCTGAATCTATAAGATCATGTCTTAGTTTACGAGTTCCAATAGTTTCTGTTGTTATTGGCGAAGGTGGATCTGGGGGAGCAATTGCTTTGGCCACTGCTAATACTATTTTGATGCTTGAACAC
>Ga0114933_10002660_pt1 | contig 18113 bp, 18 predicted proteins | sample 4SBtaG_FD_89691 | JGI IMG/M metagenome (GOLD analysis project Ga0114933, IMG submission 89691) | Deep subsurface microbial communities from Kolumbo volcano to uncover new lineages of life (NeLLi) - 4SBTROV12_W25 metaG | ecosystem: Environmental > Aquatic > Marine > Volcanic | place: Kolumbo... | reverse complement strand
GGCCGATTCCGAGATCGGTTCCCTCTACCGGAGTTCGTGGTTCACCGGGGGTGGCGCCGTGGTGGTGCCGGCCGGCGACCAGGTCGCGGTGGACGTGGAGCTCAGCTACAAGCGCATGAAGGGCGTGACACGTGAAGAGTCCCTGGAGGTCTCGGGGAAGGAGGCGGACCTCGAGCTGATCCCGTTCACCGTGGTCGGGCTCTACGAGCTCCCGGTGAGCCGTGGGGACCTCTACGCGGGCTTCGGTTGGTCCTTCGTGAGCTTCCGGCAGTACGACGTGGAGGGCAACGAGGACGTGCCCTCGGGTCAGATCGCCGGCATGAAGATCTGCCCGGAGGCTCGCCTGGGGGGTCGCGTGGACACCGGACTCCTGCAGGCGCCGCTGGCCCCGGTTGGCGGACCGGTGGCCGACGCGCTCGAGGTCGAGGTCTACGCCGCCCGGCGCGTGCAGATCTCCGGGTGGACGCGCGAGGGCTTCGACCTCAGCGCCTGGCGCTTCGCCGCCGGCGTCGCCGTGAGGTTCTGAGTGCTCGGGCTGATGCTGGGGCTGGCGCTCGGCGCCGACGACGCGCCGCTGACGCGGCTGCTCCTGCGGACCTCGCCCGGCGCCGAGGTGCAGATCCTGCCGCGGGTGCGCGACAACCGCGACGAGCTCGTGATCCGCGGGAACCTGGAGGACCTGGCCCCCCAGCTCGCGGCGCAGCGCGCCCCGCTGGTGGCCGACGCGGCCGCGTACGCGGTGGGCAGCGGCACGTGGACCGTCTCGATCGACCTGCTGCGCTCGGATCTGGGCCTGGACGTGCAGCGTCACGAGGAGGGGCTGGTGCTGGCTTGGACCGTGGGGTCCGCGGCGCCGACGCTGCCGGTGACCCCCGCCCCGAGCGTGGAGCAGCTGATCGCCGGCACGGTCGAGGCCGATGTCGGCGAGCGCAGCCCGCAGGCCCTGCGATCGCTGGATGGCGAGGCCGCGGTGTCGCTCGACCCGCAGGCCTATCCACCGGCCTTCCCGCGCTGGGAGGGCCCGGAGCTCCCACGCGGACGCACCTCGGCGCTCCTGAAGCGCCCGACCTCCGAGCTCGGGTCGCTGGATGGCTACCGCGAGGTGCTGACCGAGGCGCCGGACATGGGCTCGCGTCTGTACGCTCTGCAGAAGCTCGGCGAGGCCCACTTCGAGCTGGGGCTGGTGCGCGAGGCGCTCTACTACCACGACCGCCTGTCACGCCAGGACCTGTCGACCTACCCGGGCGCCCTGGCGCGGGTGGAGCTGGACAAGGCGCGGTCCCTGTTGGCCCTCGGGCGGGCCGAGGAGGCGCGGGATTCCTGTGTCACGGCTCACCGGGCCGGTGCCTACTCCGCGTTCGTCCTGGAGTGCCTCGCCCTGGTGGCGTTCGACACTGCTTCGCCGCCTGTCGCGCCCACGGCCCGGGCCCTCGCGCGGTCCACGGGTCGTCCGCGCGCGCTGCTGCTCTCGGGGCAGCTCCTGCTCCGCGCGAACCACCCCGAAGAAGCGCAGCCCCTGCTGGTCGCGGCCGCCAAGGCGCTGACGGGAGAGGAGCGCACGCTCGCCTTCATCATGCTCGGCGACGCCTGGTGCGCCCAGGGCGACCTGGAGCGCGCTCGCCGCGCCTGGCGGGATGGAGAGACCAGCGCCTCGCGAGAGCAGAGCCGCGTGCTCGCCCTCCGGCAGCGCATGCGCGGCATGGTCGAGAGCGGTCCCAACACCTGGCTCGCCGCGGTGCCTCAGCTGCACGTGGACGCGGAGCGGCGGGACCGGGCGGGTGCCGAGGCCCTGTACCTCCTGGCCCAGATCGCCGACACCTTCTCCGACCTCGACGGCGCGATCGATCACCGGGCCAGGCTCCTGGCCCGCTACCGGGACCTGCCCCGCGAGCCGGTGGCGTCGGAGCTCTGGTCGGCCATCGATGGGAGGCTGCTCGAGCTGGACCGGGGGTCGAGGTCGCTCGAGGTCGCCGCGCTCTACCGGGAGCACTGGGATCCGAAGCTGCGGCCCCTGGTGATGGACACCAGCTCCCTCGAGGCGGTGACGCGTGCCTTCGAGCGGCTGGGGCTCGCCGACGACGCGCTCGACGTGCAGCGCGAGGTGTTCGCGGTGCAGACCCGCCTGGCGATGGAAGACGCCGAGGCGCTCCTGGTGCTGGCGCGCCTGTACCGGCAGGTGGGGCGGCTCGACGACGCCCTGAAGACCATCGCCTACCTGCGCGGGGTCGACGGTGCCTCTGCCCTCCGCGGCGAGCTGCTGCTGCAGGAAGGGCACGTGTACGCCGCGATGCAGGACCACGACAAGGCGCGCGCGGCCTGGCGGTCGGCGGCCTCGATCCCAGCCGTCAAGACCGAGGCTGCGGCCGAGATGGCGATGCTCGACGTGGCCGCCGGCCGCTGCGCCGCCGCGGTGCCGGCCCTGCAACAGATCCTCACGAGCCGTGACGAGCCCGCGGTGGTGCGGGAGGGGCGCGCACAGCTCGCCCTGGGCCGTTGCCTGCTCGATGCCGGGGACGCCGCGGGAGCGCTGAGCGCCGCTCGCGACGCCGCCGGACGGGCAACCGACGAGGTGCAGCGGCGGCACGCCACCTGGCTCGCCGCCACGGCGGCCAAGCTGGTGGGTGTGGACAGCCTGTACGACGAGGCCCTGACCCAGGACGACGACCTGTGGGCCCGCATCGGTGCCGAGGACGAGGCCCACACGGCCTTCCTCGCGGAGCTGGATCGCCGTCGACGGTGAGACAGAAAAGAAATGCGATCACCCCCCTCAACAATCGGGGGAAGTGACCGAAGCGGGACCATGAGTTCGTTCACGGTCGATCCAATGATGCAGGGCCTGGTGAGGGTGCTGGACCTCCGGACGGAGCAACACAGCCTCACCATGTCGAACCTGGCGAACGCCGACACGCCCGAGTACAGCGCCCGCTACATCGACTTCGAGTCCGTGTTGGGTGCCGCGATGGAGGTGGGCCAGGAGGGCGCGCTGCGTCGGACCCACGAGCTGCACCTGGCCGCGCCGGGGCAGGACTTCGAGGCTCCCCAGATCGAAGAGATCGAGGCCGACCCGTCGAAGATCGACGGCAACTCGGTCGATCGCGAGGCCGAGATGATGCGGCTGCGCTCCAACGAGCTCTTCTACCGAGGGGTGTCGCGGGGTGTGAGCAAGAAGCTCGCGATGCTCAAGTACGCCGCCAGCGATGGCGGAAAGTCCTGACGGAGGCAGCATGGCCGACATCGTCGACACCCTGAACATCGCCAGCTCGGGCCTCAGCGCTCAGCGCGCCCGCTTGCAGACGATCACGTCGAACATGGCCAACGCACGCTCGGTGGACGCCAACGGCGATCCCTACCAGCGCAAGGCGCCGGTGTTCCAGACCCAGGAGCTCGATCCCTTCGGCGACGCCCTCGAGGCGGCGATGAGCACGGTCGAGGTGAGCGGGGTGGTCGAGCTCGACACGCCGACCCGGACCATCCATGCGCCCGATCATCCCCACGCGGACGCCGACGGCATGGTGACGGTGGCCGACATCGACATCCTGCAGGAGATGGTGGACATGATGACCACCGCCCGGAGCTACGAGTCGATGACCAAGGCGGCTGAGGCCACCCTCGAGATGGCGGCCAGCGCGCTGGAGATCGGCCGATGACCATCACCGGCCCGGGCATGATGCCCATGGTCCAGGCGCCAGGCGCCGCAGGACCCGCCTCGCCGGTCAAGCCGGTCGAGAAGCCCGGCGCGGACTTCCTGAGCCAGCTCAACGCCGCGGTCGAGGAGGTCGACGGGGCGGTCGAGGTGAGCGACGAGGCGGTCGAGCAGCTCGCCACCGGCCAGGACATGAACATGCACCAGACCATGGTCTCGTTGGAGCAGGCAGACATCGCGCTCCGCACGATGGTGACCGTGCGGGACAAGGTGGTGCAGGCTTACGAGCAGGTCATGAACATGGCCATATAGATCTAAGCAATTCCAGCACTAAGAACGCAACTCTGTACCAGAAGCGGTGACCGACCATGCCGAGCGTCCACCGCCTTGATGGGGGCAGCGGTTGTCCAGCGCGGATGTCTCGCCTTCGAACTTGGTCAGGCAGATCGTGCGATGTCCGCAAGTGAGCGGAGCCCATCCACGCCCACGGTACGACGAAGGTGGCGTGAAGGACGCGACCCGCCGAAGCGCGTCGGGGGTCAGCGCATGCCGCGTATGGCGGTCAACATCGGACCAGCGCCCTTTCCCACTCCGCCCACCTGCCTGACGCATGCGTCCCGTGCGGTCGGGCGGGGTGACGGTGGAGTTGTTGTTCATCTCGCCATCGGAGCCCTCGCTCGCTTGTCAGGAAAGTAGAGGGTATTATCTCTTGGCAGGAGCACCATCATGGCCCTCAGCGACTCCATCCTCCGTCGAGTACGAGGCAAGGGCCGCGGCTTCGTCTTCACGGCGGCCGACTTCCTGGATCTCGGGTCCAGGAGCGCTGTGGATCAGGTGCTGTCGAGGCTGGCCCGAGACCTGCAGGTCCGCAGGCTCGACCGAGGCGTCTACGACTACCCCCGCACGCTTCCGGGCGTTGGCGATGTCTGGCCCGCGGCCGACGTGGTCGCGCGCGCCCTGGCTCGACAGACCGGCAGCGCCGTCAAGCCGAGCCCCGCGAGGGCGGCCAACCTCCTGGGTCTCTCCAACCAGGTGCCGGCCCGGTCGGTCTTCCTCACTGACGGGAAGAACCGCTCGGTCACGCTGGGAAGGACGCAGATCCGGCTGAAGCACGCTCGCCCTGCGGACATGTTGCTGCCGGGTACCCAGGCGGGACTGGCGGTCCTGGCGCTGAGCTTCCTGGGTCGAGATGCCGGAGGCTCGTCCGCAACGGTCCAACACCTGGCGCGAGTCCTCGCCCGCCAGGACAAGACGCGCCTGCTCGCGGTCCGGTCCAGGTACCCGGTGTGGATGCAGCGGGTCTTCAGCCAGGTGGCGCAAGCCGATGTCTGAGCTTCTGGTCGACCACGAGTACCGCGCCGCCGTCCTGAACAACGCAGCCATTGAGTCGGGCATCGACGTCACCATCCTCGAGAAGGACCTGTGGGTCTGCTGGCTGCTCGGTCGGCTTGCCGAGGTGCCGGGCCTTCCCACAGTCACCTTCAAGGGCGGAACGTCGCTCTCCAAGGTGCACAAGCTCATCCATCGTTTCTCCGAGGACATCGACCTCACGCTGGCTCGACCAGCGCAGCTCGCGGACCCGATGGAGAGAGGGATCTCGAGCAACGAGCGCAAGCGGCGGCTGAGGGCGGTGACCGACTGGGCCGTCGAGGTGGTCGGCGACGCCATCCTCTCGGGGTTGAGGAACCGCTGCGCCAGCCTCCGTGGAGCGGGCGGGTGGGAGCTCGAACTTTCGGAGGTCGACACCCAGTCCATCCTGTTCCGCTACCCAGCCCCGGTGGGGTCCTCGGCCTACCTGAAGCCGGTGGTGATGCTGGAGTTCGGAGCGCGAGGGGACCCGCATCCGACGGAGGTCCAGGAGGTGGTTGCGACGCTGGAGGAGCTCCTACCTGGGACGGCGCCGGCCGCTCGCGCCACGGTCCAGACGCTGACGCCCGTGCGTACCTTCTGGGAGAAGGTGTGCCTGCTTCACAGCCTGCACCAGACCGGGCTGACCAAGGAGAAGCCGGTAGGCCGGATGTCGCGCCACGTGTACGACGTGCACCAGATCTGGCATCGGGAGGAGCAGCAGGCGCTGATCCGACAGTCCCAGGAGCTGCTCGTGTCGGTGGTCGGACACCGGCAGGTCTTCTTCAAGGACCCGAAGGCCAACTACCCGGACATCCTCGATGGCCGTCTCACGGCCCGCCCTCAGGCCGCGTTGAGCTCTGCTTTCCGACGGGACTACGAGGCGATGCAGGAGATGTTCTTCAGCGACCGGCCTCCTCCGGAGTTCGAGCAGCTGCTCGGCACCCTCGCCGAGATTGACGCCATGGTCGCGGCGTGGGGCCGGCTCGACTGAGGCGGTCTCCTCGCACACCGACCTCGCACACCTTGTCTACGATGCCCTTGTGGTGGGCTTTTCAGCACGCGAACATGGCGATCCAGCTCCCGCACGCCCAGCGCGGAGCTCGAGGGCTCGTGTCAGCGTCGACGCCGAGCCACTCCGATCAGACCCAGGAGCCAAACGGCGCCGGCGGGCACCACGGCGGCGCAGTTGCTGCCTTCGGTCCATTCGTGCGGGTCGTCGCAGGTGCCGTTCACGCTCGTCTCGACCAGGCTCATGCTGTTCTGCACCAGCTCAAGGTGACCTTGTAGTCGGTGTCGGGCTGCAGCGGGCCGTTGGGCACCCACCAGACGTGCCCACGGCTGTCCTGCTCCACGAGGCTGCCTGCGACGCCGGGCACCGTCACGCTGAGGTCGGAGGGCCAGTCGGTGAACTCGAGCTCGATCTCCGAGCGGTGGTAGACCTGCGACGCCCCGTGCCGGGGCAGCGTGTCCTCGAGCTCGACGCAGTCGTCGATGGCCGTGTCGGCGCCGCCGTCCCCGCCGTCCCCGCCGTCCCCGCCGTCGCCCCCGCCGTCGCCCGAGCCGCTGGCGGTGTCGTCGCCACCATCGCCGGTGTCGTCGTCGCCGAGTGTGCAGGCCGGCGACGCGGTGCAGTCGCTGTCGTTGCAGTCGTAGTCGCCGTCGCCGTCGTTGTCGGCGCCGTCCTCGCACTCGCCGGCGTTCATGCCTTCGGGATCGGTGGAGCAGGCGGCCAACAAGATCAGGGTGAGCATGAGCGTCTCCGAGGCCTCTCGGCCAACGCCCCTGACGCCGATCGGCGGGCGCACGGCGCCTCTGCGACCCCCTGCTGATCGACCTTTCTGCGCAGTGCGATCGCCGCCCCTCAAGTCCTGGGCGGGGTGACCGATGGCGGACCTACGATGGCAAGGACTTCCAACCAGGACTTCACCTCCCGACTGGTCGCCCAGCTCAAGGCGTTCCACGCCCAGCTGGACGAGACCCGTCGGCGCATGCTCTACGCGGCGCTCGGCGCCACGGCGGTGGCCATCCTGGGTGTGGGCCTCTGGGCCTCCCACACCCCCTACACGACCATCGTGTCGGGGCGGGACCAGGACCAGCTCATCAGCCACCTTGCCAAGCTCGAGGAGGCCGAGATCTCGGCCCGGCTCGGCTCGGATGGCGCGAGCCTGGAGGTGCCCAGCAACCAGGTCGGCCGCGCCCGCACGCTCATCGAGACGAGCGGCGAGAACCTGGACTGCGACACCGCGACCTCCATCGGCATCTCGCCCGACCAGATCGAGGCCAACCTGCTCGCCTGCAAGGAGCGCCAGCTCGCCAAGACGCTCAACGGCTACGACGCCGTGCAGAGCTCGCGGGTCCACCTGGTGCCGCGGCACGACTCGATCTTCCACGCGGAGATCCGGCCGGCCAGCGCGTCGGTGGTGCTGAAGCTCGAGACCGGCGTGAAGGTCTCCAGCCAGGACGTGCAGGCGATGGTCAACACCGTGGCCAACGCGGTCGACGGGCTGGACCCCGAGCGCGTGGCCATCTCCGACACCCACGGCTCCTCGCTGACCGCAGGCCGGAGCGAAGACGGCTCCACGGTGTTCAAGAACCTCGACGACCGCCGCATGGCGCTCGAGAACGAGTACCGCACCCGCATCGAGGCCCAGCTCTACAAGATCACCGGCTCCTACGCAGCCTTCCAGGTCGGCGTGGCGGTGGACTTGAACCCCGAGGCCACGGTGATCAACGAGCGCGCCATCGACCCGGACAAGACCGTGGTGGTGTCGGAGCGCTCGGATGAGTCCGAGAGCAGCAAGCCGTCGTCGACCGGCGTGCCCGGCACCGCCAACAACGACCTGGCCGAGCGCGCCGCGGGGAACGACGAGTCGCAGACGCAGTCCAAGCTGACCACCACCATGAACGTGGACTACGGCGTGGTCACCACCCAGCGGGTGGTCGAGGCCGGCGTGCTCCGCGCGGTGTCGGTCGGTGTGACCGTGAGCTCCGCGGCCCTGGACGCCGCCCTGGCGAGCGGCATGGACGAGTCGGTCTTCACCGACAAGCTGCAGAAGGTCATCGCGTCGAGCATCGGAGAGGACATCGCCAGCACCGTCGAGGTCGTGGTGATGCCCTACGCCGAGCTCGAGCTGGTCGAGCTCGAGAGCCCCATGGTCTGGGCCGACTTCGCGGCCTTCGGGCCGAGCGCGGTCGCCTTCGTGGCCATCGCCCTGGTGTTCGGCACGGTCGTGCGCCCGCTGATGAGCAAGGTCAACGAGTTCAAGACCCCGCAGCAGCTGCAGGCGGACGAAGCGGAGGCCGAGGCCGAGGCCGAGGCCGCCTCCGCCGCCGAGGAGGCCGCCCTGGCCGACAAGCTCCGCGACCTGGTCGACAACTTCGAGCATGTCGACGCCGAAGATCTCAACCGCCTGGTGCTGGGCAAGGCCGACGCGGCCGCTGAAGTCCTGCGCCAGTGGTCCCGCACCGCCTGACAAGGAGCCATCATGGCTGCCGTCGCTGCCGTCGCCGAACCCGAACTCGAGCTCACCGGTGCCCAGCGCGCCGCGATCCTCGTGATGTACCTCAAGGCCGAGGTCGCGCGGAGCCTGCTCGAGCGCATGTCGAGCGACGAGATCCGCTCCATCGGCCTGGCCATGGCCGAGGTCGAGCGCGTGGACCCCGAGGTCATCGAGAAGGTGGTCGCCGACTTCGTGCGTGACCTGCACCGCATCTCGCTGGTGCCCAAGACCGGCCGGGACTTCGCCCTGGGCGTGCTCCCGAGCCTGGTCGACGAGGACCGTCGCCCGCGGGTGTACGGCAGCCTGAAGCGCAACCTCTCGACCGAGTTCGAGGAGTACATCGCCGCCAAGCCCCCCCGCGCCGTGGCCGCCATCCTGGCCGACGAGCACGCGCAGACCCAGGCGGTGGCGTTGATGCTGATGGGCCCCGAGAACGCGGCCTGCATCATGGCGCTCATGGACGAGCAGGACCAGTACGACCTGGCCCTCCGCATGGCCAAGCTCAAGCAGGTGCCGGGCGAGCTCGCCGACGACGTCGAGACCGCCATGCGCCAGGCGCTCGAGGCCGACGACGCCGAGCGCTGGGCCGTGAAGGGCGTGGACCGCGCCGCCCAGATCCTGGGCCGCCTCGGCAAGCCGATGAACGAGGCGGTGCTGGTGCGCCTCGCCAAGAACGACAAGAAGCTCAGCGAGACCCTGCGTCGCCGCATGGTGGTCTTCGCCGACCTCGACAGCCTGGACGACCGCGCCGCGCAGGCCCTGCTCAAGGAGATCGAGCGCCAGGACCTGCTGCTCGCGCTCAAGGGTGCGACCACCGACATGCAGGACCTCTTCCTGCGGAACATGTCCTCGCGCGCCGCCGCCGACATCCGCGACGAGCTCGAGATCATGGGGCCGACCCCGAAGAGCATGGTCGAGCGCGCCCAGGAGAACATCGTGGCCAGCGCGCTGCGCCTCCAGGAGGAGGGGCTCATCTTCCTCGCCATGGGCGGCGCGGACGAGCTGGTCTGAGCGGGAGCGTAGGTGGCCGACGACTTCGTCACGCTGTGGTCCCCGGACGCTCAGGCGTTCCGTCGCGCGGACTTCGTGGACCCCGCGGAGCTCGATGCAGCGGTCTCCGTGGCGGCGGATCGCACCTTCAAGCCGGCCTTCGCCGCGGGAGCGGCCCTCCCGGTGCCCGAGGCGGAGCCAGAGCCGGCCCTCGACGAGCAGCCGATCGAGGACGACCCCGAGCTCGACCTCGAGACCCTCGTGCTCGCGGCGCGGGACCAGGGGGCGAGCGAGGTCCGCGCCCAGCTGCAGGAGGAGCTCGCCGCCCTCCAGGAAGAGCTCGAGACCGTGACCGCCGAACGCGACACGCTCGCCCAGCTCGACACGGCCCTGCACGCCTTCCGGGCCGAGGCCCGCGAGCAGGCGGCGGACGACGTGGTGCAGCTCGCGCTCACCATGGCCCGTCGCATCGTGGGCGAGAGCCTGGCGCTGCATCCAGACGCTCTTCCCGGGGTGGTGGCCGGCGTGCTCGAGCTCCTGCCGAGCGAGGACGAGGTGACCGTGAAGGTGCGCCCCGAAGACGCCGCGGCCATCGAGAACCGGCTGCGGGGCCGCCGAGGCGTGCGCGTGGCGGTGGACTCGGAGATCGAAGCGGGCTGCGTGGTGGAGGCCACCTTCGGCACCATCGACGCCACCCTCGACACCGCCATGGGCGGGCTGGAGCGCGCCGTGCGGGACTGGCGGGAGGACGCAGGATGAACGGCTTGGCGGGACTCTCCCGGGCCATCGAGCACGCGGCCATCCACCGCGCGAAGGGCCGCGTGGTCCAGGTGGTCGGCACGCTGGTCGAGGCCGAGATCCCCGGCGCGAGCGTGGGCAGCCTGTGCCGCATCCGCGGCGAGGTGCGCTGCCAGGTGGTGGGGTTCCGCGAGCGCCGAGCGCTCTTGATGCCCTTCGAGTCGGTGCAGGGGGTGGGCTACGGCGCGAGCGTGGAGCTCGAGGCGGGCGACCTGCGGGTGCCGGTGGGCGCGAACCTGATCGGACGCGTGGTCGATGCGCTGGGTCGGCCGCTGGACGGTGGACCGCCGATCCGGCCGGACCGCCTGCGCACCGTGGACGGTGATCCGCCCTCGGCCTTGTCGCGCGAGGTCATCGCCGATCCCCTGCCCACGGGCATCCGCGTGTTGGATGGGCTGTTGACGCTGGGGCGCGGGCAGCGCGTGAGCGTGATGGCGGGGTCCGGTGTGGGCAAGTCCACCCTGCTCGGCATGGTGGCGCGGAACGTGCGCGCCGACGTGAACGTGATCTGCCTGGTCGGCGAGCGTGGTCGTGAAGTGCGCGAGTTCATCGAGCGGGACCTCGGTCCCGAGGGCCTCGCGCGCAGCGTGGTCGTGGTGATCACGAGCGATCAGAGCCCGGTGCTCCAGGTGAAGGGGTGCTTCACCGCGGTGAGCATCGCCGAGTTCTTCCGGGATCGCGGCCAGGACGTGGTCCTGATGATGGACAGCGTGACGCGCTTCGCGATGGCGCAGCGGCAGATCGGCCTCGCCGCCGGCGAGCCGCCCACGACCAAGGGCTACACGCCGAGCGTGTTCGGGCTCCTGCCCAAGCTCCTCGAGCGCGCCGGCCCCGGCACGGGCCAGGGCTCGATCACCGGCATCTACACGGTGCTGGTCGAAGGGGACGACATCCACGACCCGATCGGCGACGCCGTGCGCGGCATCGTGGACGGGCACATCGTGCTCTCGCGGAAGCTCGCGAGCCACGGGCACTACCCGGCGGTGGACGTGGGGGCGTCGCTCTCGCGCGTGATGCGGGCGGTCACCGAGCCCGAGCACCAGGACGCCGCGGCGAAGATCCGCGATCTGCTGGCGACCTGGAACGAGAACGAAGAGCTGGTGCGGCTCGGCGCCTACAAGAAGGGCTCGTCCCCGAAGGTTGACGAGGCGATCGCCAAGCAGCCGCTGGTCGAGCTCCTGCTGCGCCAGGGGGTCGACGACCCCACCCCGATGGCGCACACGGTGGCGGCGATGGACAAGATCGGCGGCTGACGCCGGGGGCTTCGTCGGCGTTCCCGTCGGCCGCTCGGGTATACAGCGCCATGCTCTCGTTCTTCGCCCTGGCTTGTGGCACCGCGCCCGCGGCCGACTCCGGGGTGTCGCCGCCGCAGCACCTGCTCCTGGTGAGCATCGACACCCTGCGGGTCGATCACCTGGAGCACGCGCCCACCCTGCAGAGGCTCGCGGACGAGGGGCTCGTGCTGCGGGCGCACCGCTCGTGCGCCAACTGGACCGCGCCGGCGATGATCTGCGCCCTCACCGGCCAGTCGGGCATCGACCTGGGCGTGGACCCTCGGAACGCGGGCGCGCTGCGCACCACGTGGAGCTTGCCCGAGCATGCCGAGCTGTTGGCCGAGGTGCTCCAGGCGGAGGGCTTTGCCACGGGGCTCGTCACCACCAACAGCCTGTTGGCGCGCGGCAACGGCCTGGCCCGCGGGTACGACACGCTGGAGAGCCGTCCGGCCGCGGTGGCCGAGGATGCGCTCGACGCCACCGACGCGCTCTTCGTGGACGCCGAGCGCCGCTTCGTGCACGTGCACCTGTTCGATCCGCACTGCCCCTACGCACCGCCCGGCAGCGACGACACCCTCGGCTCGCCGTACTGCATGGGTGAGCCGTCGGCGACGTCACCGAGCGCCGAGACCGTGGCGGAGCTCGCCGCCGACTACGTGACCGAGGTGGCCTACCTCGACCTGCAGCTCGGGCGGGCGCTGGAGCGCTGGGGGGCTGCGGGCTGGCTCGACGACACCCTGACGGTGGTGATGAGCGATCACGGCGAGCAGCTCGGCGAGCGCGCCGAGATCGGGCACGGGCTCGACGTGTTCGCCGAGGAGACCGACGCGCTGGCGATCTTCGCCGGGGTGGGGGGACCGGACATCGAGGTGCCCACCCAGCACCAGGACCTGAAGCCGCTGATCCTGCAGCACCTGGGGCTGTTGGAGGGCTTCGAGGTGCGGGAGCGGCCTCTGCTGGTGGCCTCGATCGACGCGGAGAGCACCGTGCTCGCCCTGGAGCGCGAGAGCTGGTTGTACCGGCGTGGCTGGGATGGGTCGCGTGCGCTCTACGACCGCGCCACCGATCCGGAGCAGCTCGTCGATCGACGGGACGACGAGCCCGAGCTCGCCGCAGAGCTCGAGGTCGCCATGGAGGACGAGGTGGCCCGCTTGCTCGCGATCTACCCCGAGTGGGAGCCCGAGTAGCGGTCGCTCAGCGGGCCAACAGGGCGACGATGTTGGCGTCGAGCCCGCCGTGGGACTGCACAGCCGCCTCGGGGTCCTGCCAGATGGCCTGGGCCGCGTCCGCCGCTTCCCGGTCGGGGTCGTCGAGGTCGGCCTGCCCCAGGAGCTCCTGGAAGTCGGGGCGATCGCGCACGTGGTGCACGGCAGCGGGTTCTTGGACCGCGGTTGCGTCGCCGCGCGAGGTGCCTTTGCCGGCACGCAGCACGCTGACGGGAAGATCGGTGTTGATCGTGAGGGCCATGCGGTCCCTCCGACCCCTCGGAGAACAAGCCTGATCCGTGGATCGGCACAACGCGCTCAGGCTTGAGGCCAGATCGTTAGGTTCCGCCCGTGATCTTGTTCGGGCTGGCTCTCTCCCTCTTCGGCGCGTGCGACGCGGAGTTTAGCGTTGCCCGCGGAGAGCTCGGTCCGTGGCGCCTCGGCGGGCTCTCCGTGGTCCAGGGGCAGGCACGCGCCGCGGTGTGGAGCGGCCTCGGTCCGTGGCACGACGAGCCCACCGAGCTCACCTGGTGGGTGGACGGCGAGCCGATCGGGCAGGGGCACGGAGTGTGGGTGCCCGACGGCGAGGTGCTGGAGGTGGAGGCGGTCGCGCCGAGCGGTGACACCTATATCGGCGAGGTGAGCATCGCGGTCGCGCCCACGATCACCGAGCTCTCGCGGCAGGCGATCGACCTGACGGGGGAAGCCCTCGACCTGGCCCACCGGCGGACCGTCGAGGGCGATGTGGTGGCGAGCGTGGTGGCGCTCGAGGAGGCCACCCGCGTTGGCCTCACGGTCGGCCGCGAGGTCGAGACCCGCTGGATGAGCGCCCAGGGCACCCCCCTCGCGCTCGACGAGGTCACCGCGGATCTCTTGCACGAGGACGTGGTCTTCGACGACGGCGAGGTCGAGGAGCGCACGGCGCTGGCCGCCGGCTTCGGGCACCACCTCGCGCTCGCCCTGGACGGGTCGGGCGGCAACACCTGGATCTGGGTCGACACCGCGAACGGTGTGGAGCCGCCGGTGTGGCGTCACCGGGGTCGCTTGCTCCCCGGGGAGGTCGCGCCCGGGCTGGTGGCCGGAACGCTCACGGCCGACGACACCCACGGGGTGGTGCTCGACGACACGGAGCGGGTGAACGACCTCGACACCCAGGAGCCGCTGGACTGCGCCGAGGGCGGCGTGCCCTTCGAGCTCTTTTGGGTGACCGAGGGGCGCTGCCTCCGCGACGAGGTGGTGGGCGTCCGCGTGGTGGTGGAGGCGTGGTGATCCTCGTGGGCCTCGCCTGGTCGCAAGAGCTGGCTCCCGAGGTGGAGGAGGGGGCCGAGATCGTGGTGGAGGCGCGGGTCGCGTCGCCCCACGCGTCGCGCCAGATCCTGGACCGAGAGCGCGTGGAGAAGGTGCCGGGCACCCACGACGATCCCTTCCGCTTGATCCAGGCGCTGCCCGGGGTGGCGTCGACCCCCGAGTACAGCCCGGTGGCCGGGGACCTCGCGATCCGCGGAGCCGATCCCACCGAGACCCGCGTGTTCCTCGACGGCGTCGAGATCCCGTACCTCTACCACTTCCAGCAGTACTCCTCGGTGCTCCACACCCGGCTCCTGGACGAGCTGGCGGTGTACCCCTCGACCTTCGGCGCGGGCTTCGGCGACACGGTGGGAGCGGTCATCGACGTCACCAGCCGTGCGCCCGACGCGGAGCGCGTGCGGGGCGGGGTGAACGGCAACTTCGTGATGCTGGGCGGGTACCTCCAGGCGCCCGTGAGCGACGACGGCGCCGTGTCCGCCTCGGGCCGCCGCAGCTACCTCGACCTGGGGGAGTCCGGCAACGATCAGTACACGCTGTGGCCGGTGTTCTGGGACTACCTCGGTCGGTACGAGCACCAGCTCGGCGCCACCCGGGTGGCGCTCACCGCGTTCGGCGGCGGCGACCGCTACGGGCGCTACGCCGGCGACGCGGCGCTGCTCGACCCGATCGAGCAGGAGGACAACCCCGAGTTCGTGTTCGACCGCGGCTTCCACGCGGTCACCGTGCGGGCCGACACGCAGCTCGACGCTGCACGGCTCCAGGGCAGCTACGGCCTGGTCGGTGACCGCTGGCTGGGCACGTTGCCGGAGGCCTCGCAGGACCGGCGCGAGCGCTACGCGGTGGTGCGCGAGGAGCTCTTGTGGGCGGGTCGGCACACGCTCTCGGCCGGGGTCGAGTCGAAGGTCACCTGGCTCTCGGCGGAGGTGGACACCGACCGTGCCTGGTCGGAGCTGGAGCGCGAGGCGCCCTTGTTGGCGCGAGGGCTCACCACGCAGTTCGACGCCACGCGCCTGCAGGCAGGCGCCTGGGCCGAGCCGCGGCTGGCCTTCGGCCGGCTGAGCGTGCAGCCCGGCGCTCGGCTGCAGGTCGACCAGGCCACCCAGGATGTGGCGGTCGATCCCCGCGTCCAGGCCGAGCTGGAGCCGCTCCCCGACCTGAAGGCGCGGGTGGCCGCGGGCCGCTACACGCAGGCCCCGCTGCTCGAAGACCTCTACGACGCGGAGCTCGGGGCCCAGAACCTGAACGACGCCGGCCTCGTGGAGGTGCCCTACTTCGAGCCGACCGTGTCGGATCAGGTCGCTGCCGGCGTGGACGTGCTGCTGCTCGGGCGCCTGGAGCTGGCGGCCGAGGGCTACGTGAAGCGCTTCGACGGTGCCATCCTGCGCGCTCCCGGCGAGGCGCCGGTGGCGGTCGACGGGCAGGCGGTCGGGGTGGAGCTCTCCACCCGCTACCGGATGCGGGACCTGTTCTTCGCCTGGGTGAGCCTGACGTTGGGCAAGGCCGAGCGCGGCGGCGCGCCCTTCGCCTACGACCAGCCCTTCGTGCTCTCGACGGTGGCCAGCTGGGACTTCCGCCCGCAGTGGAACGCGGGGGTTCGGTACCGGTACGCGGCCGGCCTGCCGTTCACGCCGGTGGACGGCGCCACCTACGACGGCGACAGCGACAGCTGGCTGCCCGTGCTCGGCGACGTGAACAGCGAGCGGCTGCCGAACTACAGCAAGCTCGACCTGCACCTGGAGCGGGGCTTCGACCTGCGGCGGGCGCGGATCGTGACCTACCTGGAGGCCTGGTACGTGCCGGCCGCCGGCAACGTGCTCTACCCGGCGTACAGCTACGACTACAGCGAGTCGGCGTTCGTGGCCGGGCCGCCGTTCGTGCCGCTCTTCGGGGCGCGGATCGACCTGCTGTAGCGCTCGATCCCGTTGAGCCGGTCGATCAGCGCCAGGCCGTCGCCGATGCTGTAGAAGTCGATGCTCACCTGGTTCACGAAGCCGACCTCGGCGACGCAGCGGTCGATGTGATCGGAGAGCACCGGATCGTGGTTGATCGCCTCGGCGTTGGCCGGGCTCGCGAGGGGGTTGGTCAGCACGTGGGTGACCTCGTACAGACCGGTCTCGAAGGCCTCGCCCTGCACCACACAGTCCAGATCCTCGGGCTCTTCGTAGGACCAACCCGTGCCGTAGACGTTCCCGTCGAGGGTGACGAGCCCGGTGCCGGCGTCGAGCAGCTCGGCGAGGGTGGGCCAGGGGAGCGCGGGGTCCTGCACGTGCACGCGCTGCCCGATCGCGTGGGCGTCGATCGCCGCCTCGATGGCCCCCTCGGCCGCTTCGTCCTGGAAGTCGATCAACAGGACCGCCCCGGGGTCCCCGGCGAGGTGGCCCTCGATCTCGTCGAGCACGTCGACGAAGGGCTGGGCGGCGAGCTCGCAGGGGCCGTGGCAGGCCTGGAGCTGCCCCTCGAAGTCGTAGACGTCGACGTTGAGCGCCCGCACGCCCTCGGCCAGCTGGGTCGGGATCGCGAAGTGGTGGTTCCAGTTGAACGCCGTGTAGCCGCGCTCTTCGCTGGCGTGGCTGTTGTGCGTGCGCAGGAAGGCGACCTCCTGCACGGAACGGTCGCAGAGCAGCTCGGAGCCGTTGCAGAGGCGTGGGCCCGTGTCGGCCGCGGTGTCGGTCGCGGGCTCGGTCGCGCAGGCGAAGAGCAGGATCATGCGCGTCGCCCGATCCAAGGAACCACCGAGCGCTCAGCCACGCGCGGCGTAGGCCTCGAGCCAGGCGTTGATGTCGTCGGACTCCAGCAGGGGCTGGCCGTCGATCACCAGGCAGGGGACCTGGTTCTTCCCGGTGAGCGACCGGAGGGCGTTGGCGGCCTCCCGGTCCTTCCGGGTGTTGGCGCGCGGCACGTCCAGGCCCAGCGCGTCGAGCCGACGGTAGACCTTCCGGCAGTATGGACACGAGCTGTAGCCGTACAGCAGCAGGTCCCGGTCCTGATCGGGGGCCGGCACGCCGCTCGGCAGCGGGCGAGCCGGTCGGGTGACCCGGCGGGGGGGCGGGGCGGCCGCGCCCTTGGCGGGCGGGTCCTTTCGCAGGCGTCGCAGCAAAGAACGGAGCATGTGCCCAAGGTACCCCGATAAGCGTGCTCCATGTCCGATCCCCACGCGCCACTGCGCGACGACGTCCGCCTGCTGGGCCAGCTGCTCGGCGAGACCCTCCATGAACAAGGAGGCGAGCGCCTCTTCGAGACCGTGGAGGCGGTGCGCCGGCTCTCCAAGGCCGCGCGCACGGGCAGCGGCAGCGCGGCCACCGCGCTCCGTGGCCTGCTCGCCGACCTCGACGTGCACGAAGCGCAGCAGGTGGCGCGGGCCTTCGCGCACTTCCTCGCGCTCGCCAACATCGCCGAGCAGCACCACCGCATCCGCCGCCGACGCGCCTGGCGGAAGAAGGACGCGGCACCCCAGCGCGGCTCGGTGCCCGACGTGCTGGACCGCCTCGAGGCCGAGGGGGTGGACCTGCACGAGGCGGTGGCGCGGCTCGACATCGAGCTGGTCTTCACCGCCCATCCGACCCAGGTGGCCCGCCGCACCATCCTGCGCAAGCACGAGCGCATCGCGGAGCTCTTGGACCGGCGCGACCGCACGGACCTCGACCCCTGGGACCGCGACCTGCTGGTCGCCAACCTGAAGCGCGAGATCACCACCAGCTGGTGCACCGACGAGATCCGTCGCCACCGACCCACGCCGGTCGACGAGGCCCGCGGGGGCCTGGCGGTCATCGAAGCCACCGTCTGGGATGCCGTGCCGACCTACCTGCGCGTGCTCGACGGGCAGCTCCGCCAGCGCACCGGCCGTGGCCTGCCCCTGACCGCCACGCCGATCCGCTTCGGCTCCTGGATGGGAGGCGACCGCGACGGGAACCCCCGCGTGACCGCGGCGGTCACCCGCGAGGTGCTGCTGCGCAGCCGGTGGATGGCCAACGACCTCTACCTGCGGGAGGTGCGCGCGCTGGTCGACGAGCTCTCGCTGGGGGAGGCCACGCCCGAGCTGCGGGCT
>Ga0114933_10002658_pt1 | contig 18119 bp, 17 predicted proteins | sample 4SBtaG_FD_89691 | JGI IMG/M metagenome (GOLD analysis project Ga0114933, IMG submission 89691) | Deep subsurface microbial communities from Kolumbo volcano to uncover new lineages of life (NeLLi) - 4SBTROV12_W25 metaG | ecosystem: Environmental > Aquatic > Marine > Volcanic | place: Kolumbo... | reverse complement strand
GTCTAGTTTGTGAAGAAGTAAAGCAGCGTAAACATATTCCATTGTACCGAAATTTTCCCACTGGATAATATAAAACTATGGAGAACTCACGCCTAAATTCTGGAAAATCTAGTTGAGAATTTTCAGACTTCTACAAACAGCATATACTGTTCGTTTGAGATGTGGATCAGACAAAGTATCCTTTCTACTTCTCAAAACTCGTTTTGCTTCATCTCTCTCAGAACCTTCTGGCAATGACAAAACTGCATTGAAAAATTCAGGTAAAGATTCACGAATCCATCCATCTAGCATTGCATAAACTTTGGGTGGAAGAATATCACATTTATCTTCATCAAGATCTAGTACTTCGGCATAATTTTCGTGTTCTACTCTATACACTAGAGCTAAAACTACATTGTCAGGATTTGGATGCTCTAAAATTTCTCTTGAGCGTTCACCTGTTTTTCCTTGAGCGACCTTGTTTTTGAGTCCGACAGGATTTACAATTACTCCGTTGACTCCTACTTTTCGTCCATCAACACCAGTAACTATACCGAAAATAAAATCATAAAATTCACCATTTTTTTTAATTGAGAAAACTGAAGTGCCTTCTTTCAAGGTAGGTTTTCTTCCAAACATGAATAGAATGGATTACAGAGTGTATTTAATGTATTATTAATCGACAATTCTTAATATCGGTATCAAGCAGGCTCAGCGTTGGATAAAAGAGAGATTCTAAAAGAATTTTCAGCAGATCCTGAGAAATACTATAATGTCAAATTATTCCAAGAGCAGGGATTTGTAAGAAAGTCTTGTGCAAAATGTGGCAGATTCTTTTGGACTCTAAATGCTGACAGAGATTTGTGTCCTGATGATGGATTAGACACTTATTCGTTCATTGGCGAGCCTCCAACAAGCAAGAGATTTGATTATACACAATCATGGAAACAAGTCGAAGAATTTTTTGTAAAAAATAATCACACTTCAGTTTCTAGATATCCAGTTGTTTGTAGATGGCGAGATGATTTGTTTTTTACAATTGCATCAGTTGTTGATTTTCAGCGAGTGATGGGAAGTAAAGTAGTCTTTGAGTTTCCTGCCAATCCTTTGGTAGTTCCACAAACTTGTTTACGATTCAAGGATTTAGAAAATGTCGGAGTAACTGGCAGACACTTTTCAAGCTTTTGTATGATAGGACAACACAGTGTTCCTGATTTAGGAGGATATTGGAAAGACGAATGTGTTGATTTAGATTTTAGATTATTGACAAACCAATTTGGAATTAAAAAAGAAGAAGTTGTGTTTGTAGAGGACGTATGGGCAGGTGGTGGCTCTTTTGGTCCATCACTGGAGTACTTTGTCAGAGGACTAGAATTAGGAAATGCAGTATTTACTGAATTCCAAGGAGAATTAGGACAGCACACTACACTTGATCAGAGGGTAATAGACATGGGTGCAGGATTGGAGCGATTTGCATGGATTACCATGGGAACACCTACAGCGTATGATTGTTGTTTTGGTCCAGTTAATGGTAAATTATTTGAAAAGATTGGAATTGATTCAGATTCAGATGTTTTGAAAAAATACTTTACAGAAATTGCAAAAGAGATTGATCATTTCGATGATCTAAATGAGGTAAGACGTCTTGCAGTGAAAAATGCAGGAATTACGGATTCTCAATTACAGAATATGATAACACCACTTGAAGGAGTATATCTAATTGCAGACCATTTGAGAACTTTGATTTTTGCAATCACTGATGGTGCTTTACCATCAAACGTTGGCGGAGGATACAACTTGAGAATGATGTTGCGAAGAATCAATGGTACTATCAATAGATTGAATTTGAATTTGGACATTGATGATTTGATTGATACTCATATTGATTATCTCAAAGATACCTATCCAGAACTTGATGAGAAAAGAGAGGATGTCAAGGCAATTCTCAAGTTAGAATCTGCAAGATATGAGGATTCCAAAGTCCACATGAAGAAAAAAGCAGAAAAGATTCGTGAGAAAGGTGTGCCATCAGTAGATGAACTCATTACATTGTACGAATCAGATGGAATTACACCTGAATATCTCAAAGAAGTCGATGCAATTACAGAGATTCCATCACAATTTTACTCTAAACTATCTGATTTGCACCAGTCTGAAAAGAAAAAGGCAATTGCTGAACTTCCACTAGAGGATTTACCTGAAACTGAGACTCTATTTTACAAAGACGACCCAATGGAGTTTTCAGCCAAAGTAATCAAGGTCTTTGATGATCAAGTGGTGTTAGATAGAACTTCATTTTATGCAAGAGGTGGAGGTCAAGAACCAGACTTGGGAACTATTGCAGGATTCAAAGTGGTTAATGTAGATAAACACGCAGACATTATTGTTCACCAGCTAGAAGGCGGAGTACCAAAAGAAGGCGAAACGGTACAATGTAAAGTTGATGAGACTCGTCGTGCAAACATTACCAAAAACCATACCAGTACTCACATCATCAATGCATCATCAAGAGGAGTGTTAGGTTCATGGATTTGGCAGCACTCTGCATTCAAAGACGATGATCATGCCAGACTAGACATTACACATCATTCCTCATTAACTGAACAGCAAGTAAAAGAAATTGAGGATGCAGCTAATCAAATGGTAAAAGAGAATTATCCAGTGAATATTGATTACTATGATAGAGGTACTGCAGAACAAAAGTACGGATTTAGAATTTATCAGGGTGGTGTTGTTCCAGTAAAATCTGTAAGAATTGTTTCCATTGAGGATAAAGATATTGAAGCTTGTGGTGGAACACACGTAAAGACAACTGGAGATATTGAACTAATCAAAATTACAAAGACTAAACGAATTCAAGACGGTGTAGTTAGAATAGAGTTTGTCTCGGGTCCAACTGCATTCCAATATGTAAAAGACCAAGAAGCTGAATCAATAAAACTAGCTGAAGAGACAAAACAAAAAGAACAGATAGAAAAACAACGTGAAGAAAATAAAGCCAAAGCTAGAGAGCAGATTCCAATATTACTAGAGAAAATAATTTCTGGAGAATCAGTAGAATCTGATGGAATCAGTACCAAAGGAAAGTTGTGTTTTACATCTAGTGAGAATTTTGATGATTTCTTCCACCAAAACTTTGGCAAAAAGCTAGTTGCCAAAGATAGTTCTGCTGCATTTTGTGGAGTTTTCGAAGCTGGTCCAACTGTACGAGTAATGGTGTTTGCTGGAGCAGATTCAGGCGTGAATTCGGGTGAAATTGCCAAGGAAATAGCCTCAATTTTGGGCGGTTCTGGTGGAGGCGATGCCAAATTTGCTCAAGGTGGAGGAAAAGACACATCTAAAAAAGAGCAGGCAATAGCCAAAGCAAAATCAATGATTTTAGGATAATACAATGACGATTAACTGGAATGAAATAGAAACTAAATGGCGAAACAAGTGGGCAGAATCTAAAGACTTTGAGACAAATCCAAATGAGAAACCAAAAAAGTTTATCACAGTAGCTTATCCGTATCCCAACTCTCCACAACACATTGGACATGGAAGAACATACACACTAGCTGATGTTCATGCAAGATTTTACCGAATGAATGGATACAATGTATTATTCCCAATGGGATTCCATTATACTGGAACTCCAGTATTAGGAATGGCCAAAAGAATTGAGAAAGGAGAAAAAGAAATTCTTGATGGACTAAGAAATGTATATCATGTTCCTGAAGAGGCAATCAAGACTTTTGTCGAACCAATAAAGATTGCAGATTATTTTCATGAAGAGATAAAGTCTGGAATGATAGAGATGGGTTATTCCATTGATTGGAGACGAGAGTTTACTACTATAGTTCCAGGTTATCAGAAATTTATCGAATGGCAAATTACAACACTCAAAGAAAACGGCAGAATCATTCAGGGGAGTCACCCAGTAGGATGGTGTCCTAAAGATCAGAATCCAGTATCACAGCACGATACAATGGGTGATATTGAACCCAAAATTGATGAAAAGAACTTTTTAATTAAATTCAAGCTTGGTAAATTTATTTTCCCAGTTACAACACTACGACCTGAAACAATTTTTGGAATTACGAATCTTTGGGTTAATCCAAATACGGTATACAAAAAAGTTACAGTAGATAATGAAACATGGATTGTTTCTGAGGAATGTGCACACAAAATTGAATTCTTTGAAAAACAAGTTTCAGTAATTGGGGAAATTCCAGGTAGTGAAATTATTGGACAAAATGCTGTAAATCATGACGGACGAGAGATTCCAGTGTTACCAGCTGACTTTGTAGAGCCTGGCATGGGTACTGGTCTTGTAATGTCAGTGCCTGCTCATGCTCCAAAAGATTACCAGGCATTGATGGATTTGAAGGCTAAAAACCACGAATTAGCCTCAAAAATTGAGCCTATTCCGATAATTGTTACTGAAGGGTATGGAGAATATCCGGCAAAAGAGATTTGTGAAAAACTAGGGGTGTCTGACCAATCAGATGAAAAACTAGAGGAGGCTACTAAAGAATTGTATCTCAAAGAGTTTACTGATGGCAAGCTAAATGAGAAATGCTTACAATTCAATAATGAAAAGGTCCAGTTTGGTCGAGACAAAATTAGAGCATGGTTAGAAGAGAATAACACACTAGAGAAATTCCCAGTACTAGAGAATGCACCAGTGCATTGTAGATGTGGTGCAGAATGTGTTGTCAAAGTATTGAACAACCAATGGTTTTTGAATTACGGAGATGAAGAATGGAAAGAACTAGCTCGCAATTGTTTTGATGAGATGAATATTCTTCCAGGAAACATTAGAACAGAGTTTAAAGAAGTCATAGAGTGGTTACACGAGCGAGCTTGTGCAAGACAACAAGGGTTGGGAACTAAACTACCGTGGGATAAAGATTGGATTGTAGAGTCACTCTCTGATAGTGTCATTTACATGGCATACTATACCATTTCACGATTTGTAAATGATGGAACAGTAACTCCTGAGAATCTAACTCGAGAATTATTTGATTATATTTTGCTAGATAAAGGAGATGTAAAACTTGCTGCAAGTACATCAAAACTTTCTGAGGATATAATTGAAACAATGAAAAAAGAATTTACATACTTTTATCCAGTGGATTCAAGGCATTCAGGTAGAGATTTGGTTCAGAACCACTTGTCATTCTTTGTGTTAAATCATGTTGCAATATTTAAGAAAAAATTATGGCCACAAGAAATTGTTGTCAATGGAAGTGTCATGATGGATGGTGCTAAAATGTCAAAGAGTATGGGAAACATCATTCCATTACGTACTGCAATTAGAGACCATGGTGCAGACCCAATCAGATTGGCAATCATTTCATCAGCTGAACTACTCCAAGATGCTGATTTTAACATGGAATCAGTATCAGGAATTCAGGGCAAGCTTGCATCTCTACTTGATGAATGCTCTAGGCTCAAAAATGAGCCTGTTTCAGAGTTACAAGCAGAAGACCGCTGGATTTTATCCAAATTACAGAGTATGGTTGGAACAGTTACAGAGTCTCTAGAAAAGATGAGATTAAGGGAAGGATTGCATGAGATTTTGTTTTCGTTTGAGACAGACTTGAGTTGGTACAACAAACGAGTTGAAGCTAAAGAAAGAAAAGATATTGCAGGAATAATGTATAAAATAAATTCTGCACGAGTCGCAATGTTGTCACCATTTGCACCACATATTGCTGAAGAAATGTGGGAAAAACTTGGAAATGATACCCTAGTTTCAAAATCAGCATGGCCTGTACATTCTAAAGATGAAATTGATGCAACGTCAATCCAATCAGAGAATTTACTCAAATCAACCATAGATGACATTACAAATATTCTCAAAGTTACAAAAATTACTCCAAAGAAAATTGTAATCTATGTAAATTCTGATTCTATGAAATCCAAAGTGTATCGTAAAGTATTGAGTATAATGGTAGGAGGTCAAAACAACATGGGAGTTGTAATGAAGGAACTCATTGCAGATCCTGAAACTACAGATGCTAAAAAAATGCCAGATTATATTCAAAAAGTAATCAAGGATTTACATTCAGAGTCTGAAGAGATAAAGCAGATGAAGCTTGAATCTGAATCATTTGATGAAAAAGAATTCTTGTCATCAGAGTTATCAAGTATTGGAAAGAAGGAATTCGGTGTAGAGATTCAAGTGTATTCAGAATCAGATAGTGACATTTATGATCCAAAAGGAAAATCAAGACATGCAAGGCCTTTCAAGCCTGCAATTTTGATCGAATAGTTTTATCAGAAATAAATTTTGTTTATTACATGTTAAAGAATTTAAAAATTGTAATTATATGAAATTTAAATAATAGAAGCTAAAAGAGAGTTCGTGAATACTTGGGAAAAAGATGAATTACTAACTGCGTTGGATTATTTAATAACCGATCTTAGAAATCCTAACAGACGAGTCTTCTTAAGAAATTTGTTTATGGGTTCAACAGAATCATCAGGAGAAGCTTTTGAGAGTGCAACAGAACAATATCAAGGTAAATTAGAACATTTTAAAAAAATTGTTGAAGAGGGAACGGAATTAGACAATAATTCCAAAATAGATTTGGCATGTACCGCAGTTATCGAGTATGAACGACATATTTTGAAAGCAATTGACACTTTGTTGAATACACCTCTTTTGATCTTGCAAAAGAGCATAAATCATATTCCTCTGCTGATTCATCCAAGAAAATTTCTAGGCCCATCTCAATGAATTTTGAAATCATATCATCTGCGTATTCCTTTTCACAATGTTTCATTACAATTATTTCTCTTAAGAGGTCTCCATATGAGATAGATTCAAGATCCTTGTAACTCACCCAATCTAGAAGATCTTTCAAAACGTCTTTTGCATCATCTTCTGGAATTTTACTTTCAGGTTTCTCTAGAGGCGTTCTTTTAATCTCTATCTTGGATACAAAATCAATCATTTTAGAATCTATTTCAAAAATGGTTTTCTCTAATCGAATCTTTTCTTTAATCTCTGCTTTTTCTAGATTTTCTAAAAGTCGCTTTTTTTGATTATCTATTCTCTCAACAAATTTAAAAGCAAATCCTTGTGGATTTTGATCTACATATTCTAATCCTATTTGCATTTGCCAATATTTGATATCTTCATTAATGGTATTTCGGTTCACGTCAAGTTCATTTGCAATACTAACAGCAGAAAATCCCTTCTCAAAATGAAGCTCATATACTTTTTTTCTCCTGTCTTCTTGTTCTTCTTTGGTGTACGGGCCACCAATTTTTTTATTTGTTTCAGACATACATTAAAGAAGCAATTGTAGGAATAATCTGATTCGTATAGCAATTTACAATTAACTACATCTTTCCTTTAAATCCAGAAATCAATTATTCATAATTGCATAGTTCTGCATAGTTAGTAATCTAAGATTCAGTTTCTCTATCTTCAATCTTTTTGATCTCTTTTTCTATTTTGGCAATATTTTTTTTCCAAATTCCAATGTACTTTTCTATTTTCTCAATTTCTTTAGAATCAGAACTTTGCAAGGATTCACGAGTTTCCAAATGTTGATTCAGTCTATTCTTAGAGTCTTCTAGCTTCTTGTACTGCATCTCGAGGACCTTTTTTGTGATAAAATTCATAGATACTATTTGTAAAATTATACAGAAATTATTCTTTTTCTCTCTTCAAAATATCTATAATCTCAGAATTACTTTTAATCCAAGTTTTCAGATATGCATAAAACAGATTCTCCAAGTCATCTACCAATCCTTCTAGTCGAGGATCTGAGCGGATATCAGCGAGTTGCTCATCCAGATTACCTATAATTACTTCTAGTCCTTCGTTAGATACCTCTAGCTTCTTTATTGCCTCATCCACACCCATGATAATCATTTAGATATTATCAATAATAAACTAATCTTCTTTTTTTATTGTTACAGGTTTTTTGTCTAGAAATGGTTCTCAAAGAATACCTCATCTAAAGGCAATTGTCCACCACGTTCAGATGCATCTTCCCTCCTCTTACCTACTACAACCATCATTACGATCATGTGGTCTTTTGGCAAATTAATAATATCTGCCAATTCATCATACTCAAAACCAACCATAGGACAAGAATCAAGACCCATCTGACGTGCTGTTAACATTATAGTTTGAGCTGCAAATCCACAAGAACGCATTGCCTCATCACGTCTATTCTCTGGACTGTTTTCATATTTGCGGGCAAGAGAGTTTTTCACTAGTTCTTGTTTTTCAGGAGTATTATTTCTCCAGTAACGTAATGGTTCTTCCTTCCATGCGTTTAGATTTCCACACAGTACAATTACTAATGAACCATCTTTTGGTTGGGCCTGATCACGTGCAGCTTTAGAAATTTTCTCTTTTACACTTTGATCCGTAACATAGACAAATCTCCAGTTTTGTTGATTGTAGCTAGTTGGAGATAGTATGGTTAACTCTTGTAATTTTTTGATATCTTCAGGTGACATTTTGTATGATGAATCAAATTTCTTTATTGCACGACGAGTCTTGATAGCATCAAAGGTATCCATGAAATAACAAAAAGATCTCCCAAATTTAATTGAAATGAAAAGGTAACTGAGCTTAAGATCAGCACCAAGAGCGCTGATGACAGCTCACCACTTAAGATCAGTAACTGAAAAGTTATCTGATGACAGCGATTTGTCTTAAGGTCTGAAACGATTGTACTCAGACGAGAGACTCACCTTTTCTGAATATACTAATGTGAATTTCTTATTTAACCCGCACTATCTTTTCCTACTATTGAGAATATACCTGAACAAATTCAGATAGTCTATTTATTACACCTCAAATTCAATGAAATCATCTTGAAGATAGCAGTAATGGGCATGGGCGTTGCAGGATCATACCTTATGGCCAGGCTAAAAAATACAGAACACGACGTTACTGGATATGAGAGAAATACAGAGGATAGACACGATTCAATTTGTGCTTGGGGTACAATCAAACCAGTACTAACAGAATTTTGTAAAAAAGTTGACAGAGATTTTGATGATTTTCTAATTCATGATGGAAAAAACATGCATGTGAAAATGAACAATGACATCAAATTCGATATTGGATTACATGGAATGTGTACATATGACAAACTAGCACTAATCAAAGATTTCATTAAAGATTCAAAAATTATCTACGGGGAAGCACCAAAGCTTGAAGAATTAGAAAAAGAGTACGACATGATAGTTGATTGTACTGGTTTTGGTAGAGCATATTTACCAAAAATGAAAGAGGACTTTTTCTTACCAACATACGAATACAAAGTAGAATATGAAAAAGGCGTACCATATGATGACTTTTACATTGAACCATTTCCTGGCATGTCAGGTTATTTCTGGTATTTCCCACTGGGAGAGAAATGGGCACATATTGGAGCAGGTGATTACAACAAACAACACATCAAAGCAACTGATGACTTTCTCAAAAAACATGGTGGCAAAGTTCTCAAAACTAAAGGTAGACCAATCAGATTGGCAACTCCTGATAGATGCAAACCATACTATTCAGGTAAAGTTGTAGGGGTTGGAGAATCAATTGGTACTGTCTATGCTTTACTAGGTGAAGGAATCATTCCATCAATGCAGTGTGTTGATATTTTTGTAGAGAACATGAATGACTTTGCAGCATATGAGAAAGCAGTTGAGAAACACTTCAAGGTTTATGCCAAAGTGTTTAATTTTGTTAGAGCAAAAATCCACAAAGATTTCAGCTTCCTCAAAGCATTGCCAGACTTTTTGTCAATCTTTTTCTATATGAAAAAGAATCAAGACAGATTTGGAATGGATATTAAAATTTCAGATTTGCTCAAAGTAGCAAAAGCTTAGCTAAAACTTACAGAACCAAAACCTTCACGATTAGTTCTATTTGATGCCATGTTGTAATCGTATATCGTAGTAGAATATGCTTTTAGTTCATCTTTCATTTGGTCCAAGTTATCTGCCAAGTAGAATCCAGGACAATCACCTGTAAACTGGTATGTCGCATGTACTCGTGCCTTGCCTTTTTCATTTTCTAGCCAACTTGCAAATGGATAGAGATAGCACACACCTGGTCTGTCAGGATGCATGCTGCAGGCTCCAGTGTCATCTAAAAATCTACAAGAGATATGGGTGCCATCTTCAGCTTCAGTTTCATCAGTTTTTCTTTTCAGATTAATTGTAGTCATTGTAGTCATTTGGCCTGATGGTCCAGGTTCCTGGTATGTTACAGTTAGAGTTTCATTTTTAATAAAATCAGACGGCTTTTTGTATTTCAAACCCTTTCCAATTGTGATTAAATCATCAGAAGTTAATGGTAGTCTACCTTGTCTATCACAGCAGTTATGACAATCAGGCCAAAAGCATTTCCACAGAATGTATTTTTTTTCAGAATTCAAATAAGGAACATGAAAAACTACATCTTTTACTTTAATTGGATAATCAGATACATCAGTAATTTTTCCCAACATAAATTTTCTAAGAATAGGATCAACATCCCAATCTTTTTCTAACAAATCAAGTGACTCTACAATCTCTTTTTGAGACAATCAAGTTATAACATCATTTGCAGATGTTATTAATGTTAAGTGAAAAAGGAAAATATGCTTCAGCCACTGAGAATAGAAGATTTGTTTGGGCTGAAATTATTTGGCCTTTAATTTTAGAAATCAATGATGTTGCATTTTCACTAGTTCAATTCCAATCAAAACGAGACATTATTTGTAAAGAAAAAAATCTCTCAATTAATGTTCCATCAAGAGGACTAGTATCATTAATGCAGAAAGGAATCATTAGAAAAGAAGGCAACATTTACTCTATCCATTACAAATTAATTCCATACATGCGATTAAGAGCAACATGTGATTATGCAACTGCAATTCACGAAGTCAGACTAAAATAATTACAACAAATGAATATATTCTAAAACATCAAAATTTCTGCTAGTAGCCCGATAGTCTAGTGGTCAAGGATTCTGCCCTCTGGATCTCAAGAGTGGATAGGCGGGGACGGCAGTTCGAATCTGCCTCGGGCTACCTAAAAAATTTCTAAAATAAAACTACTATCTTGATGCTTGTGCAATACGCTCTAATTCGTGTCTCTTCTTTACAGATGGAGAACTAGCATCATTGTTTGCTGCTAGAATTAGTTGTTCAGCCAAGTGTTCTTCAATTGGTTTAGGATTAGAAAATGTTGCTTCTTTAACAGAATCAGCGATAAATTTCAAAGCCATGTCAACTCTTCTAATTGGAGCAACATCTACTGATACATGGTATGTAGTACCACCATAAACAATTCTAGTAGTATCTTCAGTAGGAGCAGAAAATTCGATTGCTTTTACTAAAACTTGAACAGGGTGTTGTCCTGTTTTTAGTTCAATAATTTCAAAGGCAGTTTTTACAGTGTTGATTAATTTAGTTTTTTTACCAGTCATTCTACCAGTATTTTTTGCATATTTTTTTCCAAAGTGCATTGATTTGTTGATTAATCTCTCAACAATGTTAACTTCAGCTTTATTGAATCTCTTTAATGCAGAACGACCAAAAGTATAAGGTAAGATTTGTTTTCTCAAAGAAATAGCAGTCTTTAATCCAGGATCAACTACTTCAATGTCAGATAAATCCCATTTTCTAAATAGTAACAAGTTTTTAGTTTGTGCCATTTCTATCTCCTTGGTTTCTCCTTCTTTCCAATTACTAGTTCGTGAAGTGATGTACCATTAACTTTAGAAACTTTGAATCTAACTCCAGGAATATCTCCCATTGCACCACCTTGTGTTGCACCCATTCCTTCAATTGTAACCTCATCGTGTTCATCAATGAAATTCATTGCACCGTCTCGTGGCAAAAAGGCAGTTACTGATTTACCATTTCTAATTAATTGAACTCTAACACATTTTCTAATAGCAGAGTTTGGCTGTTTTGCTGCAATACCAACTTTTTCTAAAACAATACCACGTCCTTGTGGTGCACCACCAAGAGGATCTGATTTTTTATCAATACCTAATTTTCTTCTTTTGTAAGTAGAAATTGCCCATCTTTGTTTCAATTTTTTCTTTGTTAGAACTCTTCCTGCAAATAATCCAAGTGGTGATTTCCTCATCTATTACATCTCCATAGTTGCCCTTTCAGGACTGTTAATCAATACACTACTAATATCAAAATATCGTTTAGCAAGCAGTCTTGCTTTCTCTGCATTTCTGCCTTCTCTTCCAACTACAATTCCTTTCTTTCTTGGGTCTACCATTACAATTGCCTGTTTTGACCCATCGGCTCGTTTATTTATTTTTACTTCAGAGATTAGTTTTGAATTAAGCAAATTAGACAAAAATTTTGCCGGATCTTCATCAAATTCAACCAATTCAACATTTCTCTTTACAATGTTTTGTAATGATTTGATATGTATTCCACCTTTACCAATTGCAAGTCCCATTTTACCAGTATTAACTACAAAAATTACTCTATCTTGTTTTTCATCTTCAACACAATCACGTGCTGTTGCACCAGTAACATTTTGGAAAAGAGACATCATTCGCATTTGATCTGTTGTGAGTTTAATTGATTGTGCCATTCTAATTCCTATTTATCTCCGAACAAAAAATGTCTCATTTAAACTTACATTAAAGGAATAACAGCTAATCATTTTTTTCCTCAGCTTCTGTATCTTTTAAAATTGATTTGATGCTTGCCTCATCGATTGATGTGAATGAAATTGTTGAAATTCTAAATTGTAAGCCACATAATCTACCTAATGCGACTGAAGTTCCTTGAAAGTTTACTAAAGGTATTTTTTCTTTTTTTGCGTCAGATTCAATTTGCTCAAACATTTCTTTTTTAATTGATTGAGACAATACAATTAGCTTGGAATTTTTAATAGAGTTCAAAACTTGTTTAGTGCCCATTGTTAACTTGTCTTCTTTGCGGGCATCTCTTAATGATTTTTCAAGTATCTTACTCATGTTTTTCCTTATGACGATCGTCTTGTCAGGGCTTTATAGGTTTATTGAAAAATCAAGCGTGTAAATATGAAAAATTAGTTTAGAAAACCAAATAGAGAACCCAAAGTGGAAAAAGCAATTCCCACTTCGTCAAAAAAGTTTCCTGGTTTTTGTTTTTCAGAATTTACCAAAGTAGGCTTTACACTAAAATCAGATTCCGGTTGAGAAATTTTTTCAATGTTTGACTTTAAAGATTTTTGTTCTAAATCAAGATTTGATGATAATACAATCTCAAGATTATTTCTAGCAGTTAGATAATTTGGATTTTGTTTCAATATTTCATCATAAAGGAAAACTGCATCATTGAAATTTCCCAGATTTGCCAAGGCATTTGCTTTGTTGTTTTTTGCTGGAAGGAAATTTGGATCAATGTGGATAGCTTGATCATAGTATGCTATAGCCTCAGTAAAATAACCTAATTTTCCCAAAGTCGAACCCTTGTTTACTAGTACTTCTAAATCATTAGGATTGTCAATTAGGGATTCATTAAAAAAATTCAATGAATTATCAAACTTGCATAACCTGTATAATGCAGGCCCCATTCCATCATAATAAAAAATTGTATCAGTGTATGTACTTGAATCACATTTTAATTTGATTTGATTTAGAATCTTTCCTAATTCTATGTCTTCTACAGAAAGATTATTTTCTTTTTTAATTTTATTTTGGACTAGAGGTTTTTCTTTAGTTGTGTTGATTTTTTTGTTCTCTACAACATTTGTTTTTATGATTGGTTTATCTTCTACAATCTTTTTTATTTCCACATCTTGATTTGATTTAGTTTCAGTTTTGATTATTGATGAATCATCAATGGGAGGAGATTCATTTTTTGAATTATCAATTGGTGTTTGTTCAGATGTGTTTTCACTCTCTAAAATAACATCGTCAATTGGTTCAACAATTTGTTCATCTTCAATTATAGTTTCATTTGTTTCATCATTAGAATCATCTTCAATAATTATTTGAGGAACTTTGCTATATTCAAAAAAAGATATAGCTTCTGATTCAGCATAGTGAGCTTTAACAGAATACGTTCCATCAATTCTAAAATTTACTCCATCTTTTACAAGAAAGCTTGTATTAAATTCCAAGTTAGAATCAATTGCACCAAAATAAAATCCAGCAGGCATTCCAAATGGATCATAGATTCCAATTAAAACAGTTGGAGAATCCATTGTTGAAACAAGACCAGTGATTTCAATCACATCTTTGTCAGTGTATTGACTTTTTTCAGTATAGAGTAAGATAATTTCTGGGATTTCATCTTCGTCTGGAAAAAATTTAAGTTCAATATCTTCACCAAGTATAGCAAAATTATGACTTTTAGACTCTTGACCATAGTCAAATTTAACTAAATAATCTCCAGTTTTGTCATAAAATGGAGAATCAAGAGATATGGTTTTGGTAAATGTTTGTTCAGTTGTAATTTCTAAATTATTTGCAGATAAAATTTTGCCATCTGGATCATAGATACTCATGGCAATTACTGGCATGGCACCATCTAAGATTTCACCTGAAACAGTTAGGGTATCTCCAAGATCATAGAATTGCTTGTCAAAATTTACATTAAATGAATCTGCAAAAGCATCTGTAAAGATCACAGGAGACAGTGCGATTAACACTAAGGCAAGTCCTAAAACATATCCTAACACACGTGTAACAACGTAATTTTCTATTTAATAATCACGTAGAAATTATTCTTTTCAATCAACAGTAATCATAGTAGACATTATTGGAGATAGAACTGTCGGATCATTTAGTGAATTCCAAACAAAAGTTTCAATTTGATAGATTCCAGATTCTTCTGGAACCCAAGATTGAGAAACATCTAGTGTTTGTTGCGATGAAATTTCACTTTGAATCCAAGACAATGACTCTATAAAATTACCAGAATTTTTTACTTGGAAAAGATAAACAAACTTTTGGTTAAAATCATGATCGTTTTGAATAGTTCCAACCAATTGAATTGGATTATTTGCAGAAAAAGATTCCATGGTATTACCCAACCCATCTGAAAACGATATTGGTGAAGTTGTAATTCTCTCTATTGGTGGGATAGAGGAATCAACCCTAGCAAAAGCATTTACTTCTAAATTATCAGATTGTGAATATGGTTTTGGTAAAGTATAATCATCATATTTTGCAAATATTTCATCTCCAGGTACAGAATAAAGTCTATTTCCACTAGATGGGGAATTTTGAGACAGTGAAATTGTTGCAACAAAAGAACCTGAACTCTCAGAGGTTTCTACAGCATTAACTTCAATTCCAGCAACATCAGAGTCTGAAAAAACCTGGAGTGATAAATTATCCAAAGCCTCAGGATTCAAATTCATATCCAAATCAATAACTCGAACTATAGCAGGATTTTCCAAGTAGAAAAGATCTTCAGAAAAATTAATTGTTCCAACATTCCAACTTATTGGAACTGATTCAACCAACACTACTCCATCTGCAAATTCAAATGAAATAGAAATTGCAGAGTCTCTATCAACTTCCAAAAATCCACTAGTTGGACCACTACCAGTAGTTCTAGGGGTAGTATCCACATCCCCATCTCCATCAACATCATGAGGAAAACCTGTAAGGATCACTTCTGCAGTAAATATTCCAGAATTCACATCTGTTTCCGTAAATCTGTATGGTTCTAGAGAATTTTCAGATGTTGCAATTTTAATTGGATGACTTTCAGTTTCTCCGATTGCATCAATTAGATGTTTATCAGAATTCCAGCTAGGCGAAATAATAGTAATTTTCATTTTATCAGTCCACGAATAAACTGGTTTGTCAGTAAAGATTGGAGAGTATGGATTATCATAGTCTGGAGCAGATTGACCAAATGCAGGTAGTAAAAATAATGACAACAAAAGAAAATGCAGCATATTAAAAATTATCAGATATCGAATTTAATGTTTGATGGAAGAATCTCTAAGATTCTTCTTCAGGTAAAGAAACTGCAAGGATGTTATCTCCTCTAAGCAAAATTTTTCCAAGTTTCTCATGTTTTTCTTCAGATACATCTTCTGCATCATCTAGTGTCAAGTTCATATGAATATCAAAATCTTTGAGTACGCCTTGAACGGTTTTGGTATTTCTTAATCGAAGTAAGACAACTTTATCTTTACTGTTATTCATTAATGTAGAAATTTCATCGGCCATAATTATCACTAAACTCTATTTTTTCTTGCTTACTTGCATGTATAAGTCAACAGTACCACTTCCGATTGGAATGTTACTTCCAACAATAACGTTTTCAGTAATACCCTTGAGTTGCTCAATTTCACCACCAAGTGCAGCATGTGCAATTGTTGGGACTGTAATTTCAAATGCTGCTCTTGCAAGTACACTGTCTTTGGTACCAGCAATTCCGTGTCTACCAATTTGTTGCATGTAACCTCTAGAACACATCAAATCAGATACTAACATAATGTATCTATTATCAACTTCTAATCCTTGGTCACCCAAAGTATGGTTAAGTTCATCAATCAATGAATTTCTTGCAGCTTCAATACCTAATGTTCCTGCAATTTCAAAGACATTGTTTGTTCTGACATTCTTTTTATCAATTCCTTTGACTTCAAGGACCTTTGCTACGTTAGAACCAGTTGTTTGGATAACCCATTCATCTTCTTTTTGAACCAAAGTAACTCGTTCAACATCTGGAACACCTTTAACAGTAGTATTGAGAACTTTGTTTCTAATTGCAATTGCAGTTGCTGTATCAGCTTCATCTACCAAATTCAATGTAATTAATTCGCCGACAATTTCCATCTTGAATTTTTTATTGGATGAAAGTGCTGCCTCTACTTCTGCGATAGAGCATCCTCTTTCATTTAGTCTGTTAGTACTCATGATTAGTTTGATATTTGTAGAATAGTCAGTTTCAGTATCTGCAACTAGTGCACTTACCTTAGTTTGCAATACATTTCGTGCGACTTCGATTGCTTTTTCTCTAGATTTCTTTGATTCTTCATCAAGGTAAATATCCATAGTTGGAGTAACAGGTTTCTTTCTTGCATCTACTAGTTCAATTAATCTTGGAAGACCCAAGGTAACGTTTCTTTCTTTAATTCCTGCAAAGTGGAAAGTTCTCAAAGTCATCTGAGTACCAGGTTCACCAATTGATTGTGCGGTAACAATTCCTACTGCTTGACCAGGTTCAACTTGGGCTTTGTTGTAAAGTGAAAGTCCTTTTTTACATACTGATTCAACACCAGATTTACTCAAGTTGGATTTCTGTAAAGCATCAGTTACAAGTTCAGTTAATCTTGGATTGAATGTTTTTGTATATTTTTTAGCAAGTGTATCAATTTCATCTTTTGTTGCTTTCTTTCCAGAATCAATAATGGTTTGAGATTCAGCTAATCTACTTGCGTTAAATGCTTCACCATGATCACTTTTTTGCACATCGATTCCATCTTCACCATAAAGGAATTGAACAATATGTCCATGTGGATCTCTTACAGTTCCATCATATTCTAATCTAATGTGTTCTAATGCGTTAATCAATCTACGCTGCATGTAACCACTCTGTTGTGTTCTAACTGCAGTATCTACAAGTCCTTCACGACCACCCATTGCGTGGAAAAAGAATTCTAAAGCTGTAAGACCAGTTCTATAATTTGATTTTACAAATCCATGAGCATCAGGATTACTGTCATGTTCTTGATAGTGTGTTAATGCACGGTTACTGTAACCATCATTCATTCTGTTACCTCTTCTGGATTGTTGTCCTAATGCACCAGCCATCTGACCTACGTTAAGTGCTGAACCTCTGGCACCAGTAGTGGCCATAATTTTTCCAGCATTACCATCATCTAGGGAGTCATTAGCAGTATCTCCTGCTTTAACTCTGGCTTTACCTAATTCATTAACAATATAGGCCTCTAAGGCTTCTTCAGCCTTCATACCTCTGGTTAGTTTGAGAGTTCCCTTCTTGTATTGATCAGTTAAATCAGCAACAACATCATAAGTTTCTGCAATATCACTTAGAATTTTCTCTACATTCTTTTCTGGAACTTCAAGATCACCATAACCATAACTGAAACCATAGTGAGTGATGAATTGTTTTACCATAATGAGAATAGAGTTTAAGAAATTTTTACCAGCTGCATTTCCATAGTCTTTGGTAATTCTGTGTAAGATACTT
>Ga0114933_10002657_pt1 | contig 18123 bp, 9 predicted proteins | sample 4SBtaG_FD_89691 | JGI IMG/M metagenome (GOLD analysis project Ga0114933, IMG submission 89691) | Deep subsurface microbial communities from Kolumbo volcano to uncover new lineages of life (NeLLi) - 4SBTROV12_W25 metaG | ecosystem: Environmental > Aquatic > Marine > Volcanic | place: Kolumbo... | reverse complement strand
TAGGAACCGTAGCGAGGGAAAGATGGTTTGAGCGTGATTTTTTCATTATTTGAGGCGAATACTTGCAGTATTTAACGAAAATAATGGGAAAATCAGGCCAAATCCAACTTTTCCGCAGTAGGTCCTCTATTCTCGGACAGCCTCCTAGGGTATCGGATCTTGCCGTTATTTTTAACCACTGTAACATTCCGAGGTTATTATCATGTCATCACAGTATTTACCTCAAAAAGCCATAACATTTCCATTTTGGATCCTTTTCCTTATATCTTTATCGACTCCTCATGCCATTGCAGGTCGGGGTGCAAGTCATTTCCCCAATGTCCCGTTAATCAATCAAGATGGTGAGACAGTTCATTTCTACGACGATCTGATTAAAGACAAAGTGGTGGTCGTAAATTTCATCTTTACCCACTGCGCTGAAAGTTGCCCGTTGGAGACCTCAAGGCTACGCATGGTACAAGACCTGCTCGGTGATCGGATGGGTAATGATATCTTTTTCTATTCGATTACGATTGACCCGGCAAAAGATACACCAGACGTTCTAAAGAACTATACGGAGAAATTCGGTATCGGACCCGGCTGGTCATTTCTCACCGGAAAAGAATCCGATATCACATTGTTGCGTAAAAAATTTGGACTTTATCTCGAAGAAATTCAAAGCGCTGACAGTCAAGACCACAATCTGAGTGTGATGCTCGGAAACGATAAGACCGGTCAATGGATCAAACGATCTCCCTTCGATCATCCTAAACTTCTAGCCAATATCGTCGGTTACAGGCTGTTTGGAGGAACCGTGCCCCGCACCCATGCTAAAAGCTACGCACAAGCACCCGAAGCACCTCGCTTTTCCCACGGAGAATCACTTTATCGAAGCCGTTGCGCCTCTTGCCACACCATCGGACAAGGCGATACCATTGGACCTGATCTCATCGATGTCACCGAACGACGTACGCCGACTTGGCTGAGCCGCTGGCTCCTGGAACCCGATAAGATGCTCGAAGAAAAAGACCCCATTGCCATGGCGCTATTTACGCAATATAGCGAAATTCAGATGCCTAATATGCACTTGACCCCCGAGGATGTAGAAGCACTCACTCAATATATGAGGCAGCAAAGTCAAGCGAAAAACAGTCAAATAAACTAACCCGGATTTCACATAACCGTCGCATTGTGGGACCTCATGAGTGCGGGATGACAAAGCGAAAAATTTAAACGCCTGACTTTATATAGGGTACGTTGTGCAACCAATCCTAAAGCAGCATGGTCAACCCGTGTTATTACAATACGACAGTAAAAGGCCGGTAAGCAAATCTTATTTCTTTTGAAGGACACACGATCGTCCTATCAATTCATTTTGGCTGATTGCCATTCTTTCAAATCCTCAAATAGCACTCCTTTTCCTTCGGTCGACCTATTGCTGTCTATTTTTAGAAATTTGGACTATTAAAAATAGGTCGACCGCCCCCACTTTTCATTGCTAAAGAGTCAATCTTTATAATGATAATAAATATTACTTGCAATTATCCACAAAAAGGTGTCGGTTCCACCTTTAAGCAATTAAGGGCAGGTTTGCTACGTCCGGTAGCGCAAATTAAAACCTGATTTCCAAGACCTGCATGCACTGCTGCACAACGTCTTCAATGATTTGATAAAAGTAGGGCTAACTGGAACATATCCCATCGCACCCTAAGAATGAACGATGAAGATCATGCCGAACTGAGTAATTGGTGACAGTAGGGCTTTACGGTGTTTGGTATTAAAAATTGTTTATGGGTGCCCCTTTACCAAAACTGCAATGGCTTGCTGGCACGAACCATCGATACAGAGCTACGAAAGGGGTAAAAGTATGCGCATATTATTTATTAAACCCATCGCCGCGTTGGTATTTACCGGACTATTACTTGCGGGATGCGAACAGCCACCGCCAATTCCAACAATGGGTGAACCAAAACAAACAGGTGATCCCCTAATAGCAAAGGGCAGAACTCTTTTTTTTAAAGAAACTTTCAATGGAAATGGCAGAACATGCGGCACCTGCCACCGAGCTGAAAACAATTTGACAATTGAACCCTCGTTTATAGCCACCCTGCCAAAAGATGATCCACTGTTCGTCGCCGAAACCAATCCTAAATTAAAAGAAAATTTCGAAAATCCGAAACTCATGCGTGAATTCGGCTTGATTCTCGAAAATCAGGATGGGACCGATGATCTGGCAAATAACTTTAACATGCGCGGCGTCCCCCACGTCTTCGCGCAAGGGGTTTCCATTGAAAGCCAAAATGGACCCCATACTGGCTGGTCAGGGGATGGTGCACCGGGTGATCGCACGCTGAGGTCGTTTGCGACTGGCGCCGTTATCCAACACTTTACCAAAACCACTCAACGCCGTGCTGGTACAGATTTTCGCCTCCCCACTAAAGAGGAACTGGACGCCTTGGAAGCTTTTCAACTCACACTTGGACGGCAAAAAGATTTAGAGCTTCCCCTTGCACTTAAAAGTGTCGTTGCAATGCGCGGGCAGGCACTATTTCAAAATGAGGGCCGGTGTGCGGGTTGTCATGCTAACGCTGGTGCCAATGCGTCATTTGCGCCCAACGCCGGTAACTTAAATTTTAATACAGGTGTTGAGGATCTCCCGGACCAACCCGCCGACTTGAGCGGTGAGCTTAATCCTCCAGATGATGGCTTTGGTAACCCAGGGAATGGAGAATTTAATACGCCTTCTTTGGTCGAAGCTGCGGATACACCGCCGTTTTTCCATAACAACTCCGTTGAAACCATCGAGGGAGCCGTGGCATTTTATAATGGCGATGCCTTTGCTAATTCTCCAGCAGGACAATTAATTAGCAATACGCCAGGTGGCAGAATCAATCTCGATGCAACCCAAGTGGTCGCAGTGGCAGCATTTCTTCGGGTTATTAATGCCTTGGAAAATATTCGTGAGGTCAACAACATGCTGGGTGCTGTCGCCCGTAATGAGTTTCTCTCCGGTGAGCACCCACAAGAACTGGTCAAGCGAGTCGTATTCGATATCGACGATGCGATCATGGTACTCACCGGGGGTGGATTGCATGCTGAGGCAGTCGGTGATTTAAAAAAGGCACGAAAAATTATGGAGAAGGCCGCTAAAAAGCCTCTATTACGAATCCAGCTTGCAAAAAAAGCAATTATAAAAATGAATCGGGCAAAAGGCCGGATCATCGAGTAACTGTAGGTTAGAAATATGCAATTTGTTTTTGATTCGTTAGGGAGACTATCATGTTAAAGCTAAACATATTACAGAGTGTGGCGATGGCACTTTTATTCTTGACCTCGCCTATTTTTGCCCAGCACGCAATGGAAGTTGCCGTGCCAATTGGAAAATCACCAGGGATTTCCCAAATTCACTCGATTATCGGCGTAATCGACAGTGTCGACGATAGCCAACAAATTTTAACCATCGCCGATTCCTCGGGTACTTACACAGTAACCATCACCGACAACACCAAAATCTGGTTGGATAAAAGCAAAGCTAATAAAACCAATGTGACTGGCTCACCCACCGACTGCCTCCCGGGTCGTACAGTCGAGGTAAATTTTGCTGAAACCGAACGGGCTAGTTCAGTGACAGCTGAATGGATTAAGGTTGAGACAGCAGAGTAAGGTATTCATACTTATGCGGCTCCAACCGAATCCACATTAATTACGTTACAAGGAGAAAACATGGTAATCCGATGTTCCTTACAGCGAATCGAGACCCAGGATTATTCCATACCTCGACCCTCTTTACCCAGATAAAAGACGCGGTCTTGTTATTCGTTAGATCATGAAAAACAATCGGCTTCTAACATGTGCTTAGACCTTTGACTGCTTAGCTTACACAGCTGCGTAGGATATTTTATCCAGAATACGCTCATGTGCTGAAGAGCAATCTAGCCAAGCATTGCAACGAACCAATCGATCCATACATTTATCGAAGCCTCGGGCTATAAACCCGAGGCATTCAAATTTTTAAATCCTAGCTATTCAAGGATTACTTAATAACCGTCAATGGCTGTGTTGCCGGCGGACCGAGGGTTGTTCCTTCACTAGAGGCTTCCACTGTGATATTGCCTTGTCCGTCCTTATCACCTCGGGCAGTCCACGTCTGATTCGCGCTACTACCTGGTGCTACGTTGCCAACGGATACAGAGCTACCAGGACTCAAATCCTTAAGTAGATTATTGGGAGTTACGTCAAAGGTTAATTGGACACCGGTTAGGGTAGAACTTCCAGTATTAGTGAGAGTAACGGTAAACGCTGCATTATCACCGCGATTAATAGAAGAAGGACCACTAACCGAAACCGAGCCCTGCGGGGTAGGTGGTGGTGGCGTTGGTGCTGTCACGGTCAACGTGGCTAGGTTACTCGTAACCCCGTTCTGCGAAGCGGTAATGTTCGTTGTTCCCGCCAGGACAGCAGTGGCCAAACCAGAAGTATTGATCGTTGCCACGGACGTGTCGGAACTGGACCACGCCGCAGTAGCCGTCAAATCACTCGTATTCCCATCGCTGAACGTACCAGTGGCTGTGAATTGCTGTGTTTGCCCTTGTTCAATGGAGACGCTACCGGGCGCCACCGAAATGGAGGTCAGGGTCGGTGGCGGGGGTGGCGCTCCGCCCTCTGTCGGCAACTCTACCACGAAATACCGATAACTTAATTCTTGTCCTGTACGACCACGTTCCAGATTGATAGTTGATGCGTCAAAGAGTTCAAATTGCCACATATCGCGAGGATGGGCATTACCACCCCCATCTGTCGTGCCACTGACCCAGGCAAATGACTGAGTCAAATCGACAACAGGTACAAATCCTGTAATAGATCCCGTGTTGGTCGAGTTCAAAACATTATTGGCTTCTCCTGATTGAACCTGCATATTGGGATTACTAATGACCGACCATCGAATAGTTTTGCTACCCGTTGCAGCAGCATCCTCTTGCACACGTAAGTTGGTTGGGGAAGTTAACCATAGCCGATGCCCTCGTTCATCTAAATTGGCTGAGTTGGTACTCCAGGTAAAATATACCCAGGCGTTAATCTCATCGATAACTGGATTAATGGGTACATCGGTGCCGCCTGGATCCTGACTGGGAGTCGCATCTCCTGTTTGGACCGTCCAGTTGCTCCCTACAAATTCGACGACCTGATGGCTAGACGATATGGCCCCGGTTCCATCTCCCCGGACCAGTTGAACAGTGTTTGTACCGTCCATCCAAGCTCGGACATCCCCTCGATCATAGCTGCTTGATGCCGTGTTGGAGTTACTCGACCCTCCGTTAAACACAACCACCTTGTTCCCATTTACCACGGAGTTGATGGGGCCATAGGTCGTATTGGTCTGTCCTGCGGACCAGTCGTGAATACGCCGATCTCGCACAAGCAGCTCGTTTTCGCCACCGGCAGGACCGGTGTATTCTATGAGTAATACCCAAACCGTATCGGATTGATTCATCGCGGAGGCTCGAGTTGCAGTGATCGTGCCTCCCTCAATATCCAGATCAATATAAGCTGAGATCTCCACAGGATCTTGTGTGGTTTCCGCGGTCCACCCCATTGCATGTTGAGTAATACCAGAGATCAGCGCCACCGTTCGTGAAGAATCTACTGCATCAAAGGCAGACGAAACAAACGAGCTTGACCCCGAAGGTATTGTTATTTTCACGACTTGGGTCTTGAAGTCTGATCCTGTCGGAGGGTCGCCTGGCACTCCCCCATTGACAATGACAGTCGTACTGGCAGTCGTTGTCCCCCCCGTCCCCGTAGCTGTTAAAGTATAGGTCGTCGTGGTAGTCGGACTCACAAGACGGCTTCCGGTAAGACCAATGTCCCCTATACCGTTATCGATCATTGCCGTAACCGTTCCAGTTAAAGTCCAAACCAGGTTGGTCGATTCGCCGGCATTGATTGTGCCCAACGTCGGAGCGAAGTTTACAATGGCGGGGTTCGGATCATTGGGGACTACTGTGACCACCACAGTGTCTGTGCTTATGGCTCCCAGGTTGTCGGTCACAGTCAGTTCGACTGTATGCACACCGACAGGTTGGGTCACGCTGAACGTGGCTTGATTGCCTAGCATCGTACCATTTTTGCGCCAGATGTAGGACACGATGGTGCCATCGGGATCTGGATCTGTCGAAGCGGTCCCATTGAAGGTCACGACCTCCAACGTATTCCCATCAACATCTATATATGTTTGATCCGGTCCAGCATTGGCCACAGGCGGTAGATTGTTGGGAAAGACTTCGTTGACCGTCACAACCATTGTATCTGCGCTGGACCCACCATCATCGTCGGTGACGATCAACCGCACAGCGTGACTTCCGTGCCCGAACAATGCGTCCAGTGTAGTCAGGGTATCACCCTCACCAAGGAGAATGGCGCCATTAATGGTTTCTTCGAACCATTGATAGAACGCGATAAAACCTCCAGGGGTAGGATCGGAGGACTGGTTTCCGTCCAGAGTCACCATCTCGGATCCATTGACATCAGTGTCATCAACGCTGATGTCGGCTCCAGCGTTCGCGATCGGAAGCTCGCCAGTTGGAGGTATAGGAGTTCCAGGCGGCACCTGCAAGGCTCTAACCTCGACATCATCCACGAATAAGATTCCATTTGTGGTGTTGGAAACGAATCTGAGCACCATATTCGTGGCCGTATCCGGGTACCAGGACAAGGTGATTCTTCCGTCCCCTACCGTTCCACCATAGAACTGGTAGGTATCATCGCTTTCAGCCGCAGTAAACGTTTTGATAGTAGTGAAGGGTCCACTGGGTCCGTCACGGCTAATCTGCACTTCCACTTCGTCTGATGGGTTAAACTGACTGGCTTTGGCCCAGAAGCTGACCTTCATTCCGGTGGTTCCGGCAGGCGTGTCCGTGGCTCGACGGAATGTACTTCCGGGGCCTAAGCGGGCCTGAGGCTGTGTCGGGAAGGAGTCAACGCTCGACAATGTCACATCCCCTGTGCTTAGCCAATTTCCAGACCAATCCACACCACCCGCAAATCCATTGGAGCTGAAATCATCGAAACCGACTCGAGGCGTATCGATCAAATCAATGTGGACAATCACGGAATCCCCGCGGGAAAGCCCCTGATCATCGGTGACGATCAAAACCAAACCATGACCGCCGGTTGTCGGGAGTTGTGTCGTCAAGACCGGTTCCGTTCCCAGTACGACTTCACCCTCACGCCATTCGTAACTGAGGAAGGTGCCATCGGGGTCGAACGATGCGCCTCCATCAACCGTAAACGTGGCCATCCCATCGCTGTCCGTATCGAACAATAGTTGGTCCTCCCCGGCGATAGCTACCGGCGGCAGATTGGGAGTAGCTAGTGCCGTTCCACCGTGGTGGGTAAACACGGCCCCTTCGTTGAGTTGATCGACATCATAAATCCCATATCCCACGGCGACATCCCCGAAACCATCCCCGTTGACATCTCCCAATCCGGCCACATCCAATTCCGTCCGATTCAGACGGATAGTCGCACGTGATTGACCCGACTCAAGCCGGACATACGCATCCAACAACGTCGTCGCGGGGTTTCCTAATGGTCCCACGAGCCCTGATGAGCTTCCCCGAAACACATAGGCCGCGCCTTCCTGATCTAAGCTCCCGGCATATCCCAATGCCGCAACGATAACGTCGTCAAAGCCATCGTTATCGATGTCTCCGGCCCCAGCGACTTCATGACCCAATTCCATTCCCGTGATTTCGCCCTCAACCATGGTGTTGGCCTGGCTGCCATCGGTAGCCGTAATACCTGACGCACTTCCATGAAACACCCGAAAGACCCCTCGAAAGGAACTTGGTATGCCAGGTGTAATATTGGGGAATAAGGGGTCACCTACGATGATGTCCCCAAAACCGTCCCCATTCACATCCCCAGCCTCCGAGACAAAATTTCCTATTCCGGGGATATGTGCGTGAGCCGTGGTCGGATCAGTACCAACGATTCCCGTTGCACTCCCCAGGAAAACGACTGCCGCACCTCCGTTGTTCACGATAACGTCATCGAACCCATCCCCATTCACATCCCCAGCCCCAGACACAACACCCCCCATTTGCCCCCCTGCATTTGGCGAAGGCGCGTCGGGCGGGTAAGCTGTGAACACTGCATCGGCATCATCCCAACCCGTTCCGGTAATCCCCGCCGCACTCCCGTGAAAAACCAATGCGGCTCCAGGAGTCCCTTGCCCTTGGTTAGGAGAAATGTTAAGGGGAAAGGTTGGGCTTTGATGCCGGGGAACCCCGACGATAATGTCATCAAACCCATCGCCATTGACATCCCCAGCCCCATCGACGCTAAACCCGAGAAATGAACTAATTTGGTTACCAATGATCTTGGCATCAGCCATGGACGGATCAGTGGCGAGAATGCCATCTGGACCACCATAAAAGACAAATGCTGCACCGCCCACTTGAAGATCACCCCAGGGTTGCCCTGTGTTCGGATTGATCTCTGAGAAAAATCGGGTGGAGTTTGATAGATTCGACCCAACAATGATGTCACCATACCCATCACCATTAACGTCCCCGGCCCCGCTTGCACTGACACCAAACTCTGCAGAAGCCTCGGTCGATTGGATTATGGTATGAGGCGTAGTATCAATACCGTTGAGACTTCCGAGGAAAATAAACGCCGCGCCTTCGTCGAATAACCCCACCGGCTCGGCCAAATCATGGCCACGTGCGCCTACGATAATATCGTTAAATCCATCCCCATTGACGTCCCCGGCCGAATCGATACTCCCACCAAAGTCCGCAGAATCAAATCCCTGGTCATCAACATGGTTCGACTCCAAAATGGTGTCCGGAACTGCGGTGACTAACGGATCAATCACAAGTGGATAGGTCGCTTCGACATCCTGGATGACCAAGCGGATATGATTTGGAGAAGGCACCTCCATGTGTGAAGGAAGGGTATGCCCTGCTACATCCTGAGCAAAAAGCTTTCCATAGCGAAGACGACGGCCTGAATCAGTTGCTAGTTCGATTGAATTCCCACGCAGGCTTACCTGTGCATGCTTGACGGCTAATTCCAATTTAAGGAAACCCCTGCCGTCCATTCGATCAGGAAGTGTAAAACCCTGTTCAAGCCCCTGTGCTGAGTTTTCATACCATTCGGTAATACCTGGGCGAATGATTTCGACTCGAGATTCAAAATGGCTCACCGAGCCCGCTGGTACGGGTTTAAGGTTCTCACCACGGCCAATTTTCGAGAGAGATAAATCAGCCAACTTCGGGCTCCCTGCTGCCGTGCGGTCGTGTAAACGAATGCCTGTCGGCTCAAAGTAGGTGCGCAGGTTGTGAGCACGGTTGGGGGCCTGCAGCCCTTGTTTGGATTTATTGGGACGATACTCACTCTCGGCCAGCCCGCGTTGAACGCGACTCCACCAATCGGCATTCACTCCCTTAGGAGCCGGTTTTTTCGTACCAAACCAATCGTCCCCATTAAAGGTGGTAAGAACCGGTTCCGGCACACCTAGGGCGTTGGGGGTGTCGCTCGCCGCGGCTGGGCAGATGGGTACCTTAGCAACCTTAGTTTCGGTTGCCGGAACCGATGATTTTCCGATTATGGCAGATTGGATAATATCATCGATTTTCAAGTCGCCCCTCCATGCCGGTTCAGCGGTTACCGCAGAGGCAAAAAGAAAGACAAAAACAGCATTCACGAACAAGCGGGGGCTCATGGCATTCCTCTATATTATTATAAGAAAATTTCTCCCAATACTTTTATATCCGCAAAATCTGCTATAAGGTTCAATCCAAATAAAAAAAATTTAACGGTTCAACGGCATCGATCAAAGTACAAATCAACGGAGTTAGCATTAATCGGCAAAAACACCTTATCTAATCTATTTGGTGTATAGTTGCTTTCTGAAATAACCCATATTCACTGATTACACCGTTTAACTTCGGGGGAGCGTCAAAATGTCCGCAGTATTTAAAACGACACACCATGGAGGGTGCCCACACGACTGTCCCGATACCTGCTCGATGGTTTTTGAGGTTGAAAACGGAAAGTTAATCGCCGTAAAAGGTAACCCAGACCATCCCATGACGCGTGGTGGCCTTTGCGTCAAATTAAAAGATTATGAAAAACGTCACCATCATCCCGATCGCATCCTTTATCCTCTGCGCCGAACCGGCCCAAAAGGTAGTGGAAGTTTTGAACGAATTAGTTGGAATCAAGCACTGGATGAGATCACTGAGAAATGGAAGGCAATCATTGATGAATATGGCCCGCAAGCAATAATACCCTATAGCTATTTGGGCCATCAGGGACTTGTCCACGGGTTAAATGGGGGCGATGCTTTTTTTAATCGTATGGGTGCAACCGTCTGCGAGCGCACGTTTTGTGGTGAAGGTTCATGTACCGCCTGGTTACTGACTGTCGGTCCTACTGCCGGGGTTGACCCGGAAAGTTTTATTCATGCCAAATATATAGTTCTTTGGGCCTGTAATTCAGTTAGCACGAATCTCCATCACTGGCATATCGTAAAAGAAGCCCAAAAGTTGGGTGCCAAGGTCGTCGTCATCGATAGCTATAAATCCAGAACGGCCAAAGAAGCCGATTGGCATATTGCGCCGAAACCAGGGACCGACGGCGCACTAGCCATGGCCATGATTCATACCATTATTGAGGAAGGACTAGTAGATCAAGATTATGTGGCAAATTACGCAATCGGTTACGAAGATTTGGCAGAACGTGCAAAGAATAGAACACCAGAATGGGCTGAGAACATAACGGGTATTCCGGCCAATGACATTCGCATATTTGCGAGAGAATACGCATCGACACAACCCGCTGCGATCCGTCTGGGTGTGGCCCTGGAAAGAAATTACGGTGGCGGCCAGACCATCCGCGCAGCAACCTGCCTTCCTGCTTTGACGGGTGCATGGCGCCATGTTGGCGGGGGCGCTTTGCAATTCCCAGTGTGGGAACACCCGTATAAATTCGACGTAATTTGTCGACCGGATCTGATTCCTGAGGGAACTCGGGTGATTAATGCTTTGCAGATTGGTCGGGCTCTGACGGGCGAAATGAACTTGGATATCCCGATTAAATCGTTGATGTGCTGGAATGCGAACCCAGTGACACAATCGCCCGAGACCGACAAGGTCGTTGCTGGTTTGATGAATGAAGATTTATTTATGGTCTCGGCCGAACATTTCATCACCGATACGGCTTCCTATGCCGATATTGTATTACCTGCATCGATGGGTGCCGAAATGGAAGACATTATCTTGTCTTGGGGGCATCTCTATCTCACCTACAATGAAAAATGCATCGATTCTCCGGGAGAGGCGATCCCTAATAATGAAATTTTTCGACGTCTGGCCGCACGTATGGGCTACCAAGAGGAGAATTTCACATGGTCTGATTCTGAGTGTTTGCAACATTATGTGGATTGGGATGCTCCCGCGTGCGAGGGTATCGATTTGGATTATCTGCGTAAACAAGGTTTTGCCCGCCTTAATGTTGGAACCAAGGACAATCGGGCACCCCATAGGGAGGGTAAGTTTCCAACACCCTCGGGTAAATGTGAGTTTAAACTTGATGGGGCAAAAAACTTTGTCGCAGGGCCCTTTCGCCAAATGTATGAAGGTTTCCAACCGGGAGAGTCTCTAGACAGTTTGCCCGATTACGTGCCATCCAGGGAAACAACCGAAAGCAATCCGGAATTGGCGGCAAAATACCCACTAAACATTGTGTCACCTAAAAGCCATGGCTTTTTAAATTCATGTTATGCCAATATGGATCACAAAATCAAAGGACAAGGTGAGCAATTCGTTTTAGTCAATGGTGTGGATGCTGGCGCACGTGGAATTCAAAATGGTACTAAAATCCGCGTTTTTAACGATCGAGGAGCCTTTGAAGGAAATGCCCAAATTACCGATGATGTGAATCCTGGTATTGTTGTTGCGACACTGGGTTACTGGCGGCAATTAAATAATGGAACCGTCAACTGCATCAGTTCTGCGGAGTTTGTTGACATGGGAAACGCACCGACCTTTTCCGATAATCTGGTGCAAATTGAAGCATTGAATTAGCGAGGCTCTAACAATATATTTGAAGAATTACGTTTCGTTTAATTTGCCATGATTTAATATTTATTGGATTCTGAGATTTTTCAGTATTTCGTCTAACGGTACCAAGTTCAATCTGATCCGGAACAAAATTTCATTATTTTGCAATAAGCCGTAACAATCATAGGTTCTTAGCATAATACTGGTTTGATTTAAAGTATTTTTGCTGGACTCGGGGTGTTGTTTAACCAGGATGTGCAATTTATCATGATCTTTGATTTGACTTAAATAATGACGATCCATTGAAATATGGTGTGATGTGTACACCATTGGATTGCGTTTAAAGTCGTGATTTTCTAACTGCGCTTTTTCGAGTAAGGCACCCGATGTCAAACTACAGGGAAAGACTTCCGGATACTTGGCCGTCTGAGCCAGGTCATCAAAGTAATCAGATTGTTCGGCCAGCGAACCGGATAGAAAGTTTTTGACATTACCATTATTGATATATTTTCGTTTTAGAAAAAACTCAGTATCCGGCACAGTTGATTTGTCAGAAAGAGTATTCAAATCAGGAATATTGATTAAATCAGTTTCAGCCAAAAACATGGGAGCCCGCGTTTCTTTTTTAAACCCTAGCATAATCGTTTTATTTTCCGATTTAATCGAAACACGATTGGTTAGTGTCAAATCGGGAATAGTCTTGACCAAGGTTTTCTTGATATCCAGATAAAATTTTTGACGTGGACGCAAGGCGTTAACGAATATGAACTGGTAGTTACTGAAACGTAGGTTATTTTCCTCAATAATCTTATTTTCGTGATTCACCTCACGATGCAGACGCATCTGGTATTCGATCAATGTATTGATCTGAAAACCCAAGACAATAGGCCCTTTGAATGGATTGTGAGTGATCTGCAACCACTTGTGTTTGTCATGGAAAAGATTGAAATCGTCTGAAGCATTTCTGGCGACTTCCAGATGAATTTGGTCAAAGATAAAAAATTTTTTCGGCATTGTTGCCTATCTCTAGTGTCTCGACAATATCTTCACGATGATCTCACCATAAAGTGGTTTGGTTTGGTACAGTACTCTGTAAGCGGGACTTTTAACCGACAAAGCATCAACTGACCAATAGTGTAGCTGCTAGAGTTGAGTGTTTTGCTGGGTTTTAAGCTATACAATACCCTTTCTCAACTACCTTTGTTAGGATGAGCGCTCGATTCAATCAGTAGTCCCACTAGGAGGCTATCCGAGAATAGGAACCGTAACGAGGGAAAGATGGTTTGAGCGTGGTTTTTTCATTATTTGAGGCGAATACTTGCTGTATTTAACGAAAATAATGGGAAAATCAGGCCAAATCCAACTTATCCGCAGTAGGTTCTCTATTCTCGGATAGCCTCCTAGGGCGCTTACAATTGAAACTTACCCTGCATTGGGCTAATCCATTTTCCAAAAGTGGAATTAGATCCTAACCGAATCAACGACGGTTCGTAGTTCCCGAATAGTTTACCCGGTAAATCGTCCCACTATAATCATCGGATACAAAGAGACTTCCATCTTTGCCTTCAACAACATCCACGGGCCGTCCAATCACATCACCATCAACTTCAAATCCAGTAAGAAAAGGACGCTCTGTGATATTCCCACTACCATCGAAATGCAAAGATACGAGCTGGTAGCCTATTTTCTTGGATCGGTTCCAAGAACCATGCAAAGAAACTATTGCTGCACCAACATAAGTTGGCGGCAAGTTTTTATTCTGCAGAAAGGTAATAGCAAGCGGCGCAGTATGCGCACCAAATCCGTAAACCGGCCCCATGCTTTCCGAAATTCTGTGACCGTGACCCACGCCAATATCGGGATCGGTTATTTTATTTCCATTCGCATAAGGCCAACCGTAAAACTTACCCTGCTCGATTAAGTTTAGCTCGCAAGGTGGGAAATCATCACCGAGTAAATCCCTACCATTATCTACGCCATAAAGCTCGTTCGTTTCTGGTCGCCAACCAAAACCAACCGTATTACGTAAACCGGAGGCGTAAATTTCGCCGTTCGAACCATCAGGATGAAAGCGCATGATAGATGCGCGGCGCGGATCATCTTCCTCACAAACATTACAGCTTGAGCCAATCGACACATACATCATCCCATCGGGTCCAAAATGAAGCGATCGACTCCAATGGTTACCACCACTAGGAAGCCCCGTAACGATACGTTCGAAAATCCCATGTGTTTTTCCAGTTACCACATCGAAACCTATCCGGCCTATTGCGCCAGTTTCGGCGACATATAACCAATCCTTGTAGATTTCCACTCCATGAGGCCGATTTAGGCCAGTCAAAAGATCCCTTCGACCCATCGATTGGTCCAATACCTTTTGATGCCCTTCAAGCAAAACGATGCGCCCCCCCTTAGGTATACTCGCCAAAATATCTCCCGTGGGAGTTAGATGCAACATCCGAACACCCGATAGATCTGAAGCGAAAACTTTAACCACAAAGCCTTCAGGAAGCACCATGCGACTACCCAATAGCCCCTTTGTTGGCGAGTCTTTACTGCCTAACGGAACATTAATACCTATCCATTTCGAAAAAACTATCCAAAGCAATACACTACCAACGGCCATGAATAACAGATCCCGGAAAAATCTTTTCATTTATTAGTGGTCAATCCTATTGGGACGCTATTCTCGGACAGCCTCCTAGAATTTTAGATAGTGGTCTACCAGTAAAAAAACAAATAGGCTCATCAGATATGTAATCGAAAAGCCAAAGGTTTTCATTGCAATCTTATTGTCCGCTGTGGTTTTCAGCAAGATCGCGAAGTATAGGAAAATAATACCTAGAACCAAGGCACCGATCAGGTAAATAACACCACTCATCCCCATTAAATAAGGTAACACACTAACCAGTAACAGTAATATCGTATATAGGAGGATGTGGAGTCGGGTAAACTCCGCGCCATGGGTAACCGGCAGCATAGGAATATTTACTTTCGCATATTCCTTTTGTTTAGCCACCGCCAGAGCCCAGAAATGAGGTGGCGTCCAGATAAATATTATAAGAAAAAGCAATAATGCATGAGGGTCAAGATTTCCCGTGACCGAGCACCAACCGAGCACGGGAGGCGCGGCACCCGCCGCTCCACCAATAACGATATTTTGCGGGGTAGCACGCTTTAAATAAACCGTGTAGATCACTGCATATCCAATCAGTGATAGAAACGTCAGCATAGCAGTTAGTTGGTTGACAAAAATCCCTAAAACTGCCATAGAGATAACGCCAAGAATCACCGCGAATGTAATCACGTTGATGGCACTGAGCTGACCGGTAGGTAAGGGCCTACCCTTGGTTCTGCCCATTTCAGCATCGGCTTTCTGATCAAGAAAATGATTCATTGCTGCTGCCGATGCCGCCGCAGTGGCAATTCCAATCGTTCCAAAAAACAAGGGTTGTAGCGGAACCATACCCGGAACGGAAAGAAACATCCCAACAACAGCCGTAAATACAATAAGAATAACTACCTTGGGTTTACACAGTTCCAGGTAACTTTGCCATGGCCTAGGCTCAATCGTCTGCGTCATGTTTTTGGATCTTCGTTTTCAGATGAATTGTCGTATATACTCCTTAAATGCATGGAATTTTTACATGGGTGGTTTTGCGAAAGACGAAAGTGAAAAGTACTGCTGTAGCCCTTCGACAGCAAGGTTTTTTTTAATCTGAATACCCGCGAAATAGCACATTCTTAGAATGCAAAAATTTCATGTTCGTAGAGTATAATACAAGGACTTATCGGTTATAGTCATAAATTTTGTCAATCTAATTTCAAAGGTATCAATGAGACAGATTCAAACTATTGTTATTTTTGTATTCGTTGCAATTTTTTCCCCGGCCATTGTCGGCGCAACGAATTCACAAGTTCACGAGTATAAACTCGATAACGGCCTGACGCTTCTTGTCCGGGAGGATCATCGTTCTCCGGTAGTCGTTTCGCAAGTTTGGTATAAAGTTGGATCCAGCTACGAGTTTGATGGTATCACCGGTGTTTCTCATGTTCTCGAACACATGATGTTTAAAGGCACCGACAATCACCAACCGGGCGAATTCTCACGCATAATTGCGTCCAACGGCGGTCGAGAGAATGCCTTTACTGGACGGGATTATACCGCATATTTCCAAAGCCTTGAAAATTCTAGACTGTCCATTAGTTTCGAGCTGGAAGCAGATCGGATGCGGCATCTTCGGTTATTGGAAGACGAATTTGTCAAAGAACTCCAAGTAGTTCTCGAAGAACGTCGTATGCGAACAGATGACCAACCAAGATCCAAAACCAGAGAACACTTCCTAGCAATGGCATACAGTAATAGCCCATACAAAAATCCAATCATTGGTTGGCCGTCTGACATAGACAACTTAAATGTTGACGATCTGGCAGCGTGGTATCAACGCTGGTACGCACCTAATAACGCTATAGTGGTTGTTGCCGGAGATGTAATACCCGATCGTGTTTATGCTTTAGCTAAAAAATATTTTGGTCCCCTCAAGCCAAGTGAAATTGACGTTCAAAAACCTCGAAAAGAAATCGTTCAATTGGGCAAGCGGGAGATGGTCGTCAAACTTCCTGCCAAAACGCCCTATTTGCTGATGGGATATAAAGTCCCAGTACTGCTCGGAATCGATCGCGAATGGGAGGCCTATGCCCTAGAGGTATTGGCTGGAATTTTGGATTCTGGGCAAAGTGCACGGCTTTCCAAAAATCTAGTCAGAGGAAAACAAATAGCAGTATCCGTAGGTGCTGGTTATGACTTATACGCGAGACTCCCCTCCTTATTCAGTATTTCTGGCACACCGATTCCAGGCAAAACTCTTGAAGAGTTGGAACAGGCGCTGAAAAACGAAATCTCTCAACTTCAAGATAAACGTGTCAGCGAAAAAGAGTTAGAGCGTGTCAAAGCCCGTGTTGTGGCAAATGCAGTATACGAGCGTGACTCGGTATTCTACCAAGCTATGCAAATTGGGATGCTCGAAACCGTGGGTTTGGGTTGGAAAAAGATGGATGATTATGTCGAGCGTGTACTTTCCGTCACGCCGGCACAGGTCCGATTCGTTGCGAGAAAATATCTCGTTGATGATCGCTTAAGTGTGGCTTATTTAGAACCCTTGCCGATAGATAATAGTAAGCCACTTCGCCCCCAACATGGAGGACGTCATGGTCGTTAATTATAAAAAGCGGTTTTTCATGCTATTTTTGCTACTCGTATTTCCATTATGGAGTAATGCCGGGCCAAAAATTCAACACTGGACTACCGATAAAGGGGGCCACATCTTGTTTGTTCAAGCACCAGGGCTGCCTATGTTAGACCTTCGGATGCTATTCGATGCTGGCAGCGCCCGAGACGGTGAACAGTTTGGGGTCGCGGCACTAACCTCAGCGTTATTGGACACGGGAACACTACAGTGGAATGCGGATACTATTGCAGAACGGTTGGATCAAGTAGGTGCCGAGCTGGGTACCGGTGCATCACGGGATTCGGCCTTCCTCTCGCTTCGTTGTTTAACCAAGGATACGATCCTGGACTCCTCTTTAGAAACTCTTAAAGGAATTATTGGCTCTCCAAGTTTTAATAAAAAGGATTTCGAACGGGAGAAAAAACGGCTTTTAGTAGGATTGCGCCACCGTGAAGAATCACCGGGAGCCATCGCTAATATTGCGTATTATAAAGCGATATATGGTAAACATCCGTACGCGCACCCCACGAATGGACTTGTTGAAACCGTCGAGAGTTTAACACCGGATGACCTCATTGCGTTCTATCGCCGATACTATCTTGCCAGTAATGCAACGATCGTTATGGTTGGTGATATCTCACGCAAACGCGCCGAATCTATCGCTCAATTATTGCTAAGTGATTTGCCCGAAGGAAGTCCCTTATCGCAAATCCCTAAAACTCAGGTAGAAGGCGCGGCAAAGATTGAACATTTGAAGTTCCCTTCGAAACAAACTCATGTTTTTTCGGGTTTACCGGTATTAACACGGTTAGATCCGGATTATTTGCCCCTTTATGTGGGTAATC
>Ga0114933_10002652_pt1 | contig 18142 bp, 14 predicted proteins | sample 4SBtaG_FD_89691 | JGI IMG/M metagenome (GOLD analysis project Ga0114933, IMG submission 89691) | Deep subsurface microbial communities from Kolumbo volcano to uncover new lineages of life (NeLLi) - 4SBTROV12_W25 metaG | ecosystem: Environmental > Aquatic > Marine > Volcanic | place: Kolumbo... | reverse complement strand
TGGGAGAATGATGGTTAAAAGTATTGCAGTATTAGGGGCCGGCCACGGTGGCTGCGCGGCAGCAGCGGATCTAACCGCACGCGGCTTTGAAGTTCGCTTGCATGCGCGCCGAGAGGAGACCCTTTCCCCTTTGAAGAAACAAGGTGGGATAAAGGCCACAGGCGTTCAGGAAGGGTTATTCCCGGCTCGCTTGCTGACCACTGATGTTGAAGCTGCCGTTTCCGGCGCCGAAATTATTATGCTGGTGGTGCCATCAGTGGCGCATGGATTCTACGCCCAAGCGCTGGCGCCGCTCCTAACACCAGATATTCCAATTTTTTTAAATCCCGGCCATACCGGCGGCGCTTTGCATTTCGTGCGTGAACTGCGTCGTTACGGCTATGTTGACCCTGTAAAGACATGCGAAACTGTTACGTTGACGTATATCGCCCGTAAAACAGGGCCTGCTGAAGTTGATATTTTTTCTTTCACCAAAGAATTAAAATTTGCAGCCTTTCCTGGCAAGTACGCCAGTCAAATGTTTAATTTTATAAAGCCCTTGTATCCGGAAATCACAGCGGTTAGCAGCGTCCTGGAAACTGCTCTGACAAATATTAATGCTGTGTTTCATGCCCCGGGGATGTTGATGAATGCAGGCTGGATAGAAAATACTGGTGGCGATTTTCTTTTTTACCGCGAAGGCATTACTCCTGCTATAGGACGGGTAATTGCTGAACTGGACGCCGAGCGTATGGCGGTGGCTAAGGCGCTGGGTGTGCCGGCTGCAAGTTTTCTCGAGAATTTTTATCAAGCTGGTTTAACTACAAAAGAAGCGATGGTATCCGGTGATATTTCGCGTGCCTGCGTTGAAAGTGAACCGAATTGGAAAATAAAAAGCCCGCCCTCCTTAAATCATCGCTATATCCACGAAGATGTAGGCTATGGATTGGTACCGTTTGCGGAGTTTGGCCGTCTGGCTGGTGTTCAGACGCCGACTATTGATGGGATTATTCACGTCATATCGAAGATGATGGATATTCCCTATGGAACGGAAGGGCTCACTCTCGAGGCTATGGGGCTTAGTGGACTAGACCCGAAGGGCGTTCTGAAGTTTGTCGAGGAAGGTTTTTAGTGACCGGCACCTCCCCTGTTAAACAGATAGCAATCTTTGGCGCTGGTGGCGGAGGAACCTCCGCGGCAGCGCATCTGACAACGCTGGGGTTTGAAATTCGCCTCTATAGCCAGGACCAAAGTGCGTTGGCTCCGCTACAAGAAATTGGTGGCATCGAATTTGAAGCACCGTTTGGCAGGGGCTTAGCAAAAATACCAGTGATTACATCTGATGCCGCAACGGCCATGGCAGGGGCAGAGTTGGTGATGATTGTCAGTCCAGCTCATCTGCATGAGAAATGGATTTCCGCTGCTGCACCCCATTTAAAGAATTCTCAAACATTATTTGTCTCGCCTGGTCATACCTTGATGCTGATTCCGCATATCCTGCGGGCGAATGGCATTAAGGATCCGGTTTTTTGCGAAACAGCGACACTACCGTATCTGTGCCGCCGCACTGGTCCCACAACTTGTCGTATCTCGCGGGTTTCAGATTTTATGGTGTTTGGCGGCTTTCCAGGGCGAGAAACTACGCGTCAATTTGACATTGTAAGCACGGTCTATCCAGCTGTGGAGAAATTTTCCAACGTCCTAGAAACAGTTTTTCCCTATGGTAATGCTATTCACCATCCGCCTGCTTTCCTTTGCAACGCGGGGCGCGTTGAGGCGACGGGCGGGAATTTTCGACACTATTATGATGGAATAACGCCCTCCGTTGGCCGACTGATTGACGCGGTGGATTGCGAACGCGTTGCGGTCGCCGATGCGCTTGGGGCCGAGACCATGCCTTTTGTAGAGCTGTTCTTTCAGATGGGCTATACCACTGAGGCAGCCCGCGAAAGTGGTATCGCCTATGAGGCATTTCATCAGAGTGAGCCAGACAAGTGGATCCCGGCGCCACAGCAGCTCGAACATCGTTATTTTCTTGAAGACGTGCCGTATGGCCATATCATTTATTCCGAGCTTGGCCGTCTGGCCGGAGTTTCAACCCCAACGATTGATCACATCATTCATCTGGCCTCGGTGTCGTTAGGACGCGACTTGTCCGCAGATGCGCTGACATTGGAAAAGATGGGTCTGGCCGGGGTGACGAAAGAGAAATTTCTTGATCTGCTGGAAAACGGATTTGATGACTAGGGAGAGAAAATGATGTCGGTTAGGCTTGGAATGCGGTTTGACGGGTTTGATCCCGTTGGTGAAACTATTTCAGTATCAGCGCAGGCGGAGGAAGCTGGTGCGGATACGATCTGGATGGCGGAGCATCTAGGGTATCGCGAGGCCGCCGTTTCCTGCATGGCTTTTGCGCTTAGCACGCAACGTGCCATGGTGATTCCAACCGCCGTCATGCCCTATATCTGGCATCCGATGCCGACTGCTATGCAGTTTGCGACGATGGCCGAAGCAGCCCCCGGTCGTGTTGGTATTTGTGTGTCGGTTGGCAATCTTTTGAACCTTCGGGAATCCGGTGTACCGCATCCGGAAAAGCCGGTGCGGGTAATTCGCGAGTATGTTGAGGCCCTGCGGGCCCTTTGGAATGGCGAGACCGTTGATCAAGAAGGTTTGATCTGGCAGCTACGTGGTGCCCGTCTTGCGTTCAAGCCGCCCAAACCGATTCCGATTTTTATTGCTTCAACGGGTCCGCAAGTTCTGGGACTAGCCGGCCGAATAGCCGACGGAGTGCTGTATTCTGGTGGGCTTTCGCTTGCATCTATAAAAAAATGTGCCGATTTTGCTGATATTGGCATCGCTAAGGCAGGCCGGCATCCATCGGAAGTCCGTAAGGCTGGTTTTGTGTATTTTGCGTGCTCCAAAAATGGTAACGATGCCGTTGAAGCTAATCGTCGCAAGATCGCCTTTCTGTTCCGTAACTCGGCTCAGGCTGATAACATTGCCTCCGTCGGGATCCCAATTGATCATGAAGCCATTATTGAACTCGTTAAAGCTCGGAAACTAGAAGACGCCGCAAAGTTGATACCGCCTGACGCCGTGACACAGTTCACCGTTGCTGGCACGCCGGACCAATGCCGTGACCAGTTACAGGCCTATATTGATGCCGGCGTGGAAGAGCCGGTGATTGAAGTCAGTGGAACCGAAGAAGAAAAAGCATTGGCATTAGAAGTAATTCGCGAATTCACGGCAGGCCGATAGGCCTGAGCAGGAGGCGGCCATGCCAAAAATTGGCATTCGATTTGATGGATTTGAGGAAGCGCCGGAAACCATCCGGGTCGCCGCGCTGGCTGAAGAGGCCGGTGCAACAGGGCTTTGGATGACGGAACATATTGGGTATAGAGAATCACTGGTCTCCTGCATGGCTTTTGCTATGAGGACTAAAGGCGCGACAGTCATCCCGGCGGCCGTAACACCTTATCTGTTTCACCCAACACCAACGGCAATGTCACTGGCGACGATGGCGGAGGCATTCCCTGGCCGGGTTGGTCTGTCTGTCGCAATTGGCAATATGCTGGACCTCAAAGAATCTGGCAAGGAACCAAAAGACGCTGTGCAATTAGTGGAAAATTATGTCCGCGATCTCCGTGCCATGTGGACGGCTGAGCCAGTTCGAAGTGAGACTGAGGCGTATAACTTGGCCGGGGCGCGGATGTCTTTCAAGACGGAACAAGTTATCCCTATATATGTTACGGCGCTTGGCAGCGAGGTGGCCTCTAAGGCTGGAGAGATTGCCGACGGTGTGCTGATGTCTGCAGGTTTCTCGGTGCCCTTTGTCCAAAACTGTCTGAAAAACTTTCGAGAAGGTGCAGCAAAGGTTGGACGCAATATCTCTACTTTGCGAACTGCCGCTTTTATTCATTTTTCTGTATCCGAAGATGGCATTTCGGCACGCGAGGATGTTCGTCGCAAGCTAGCCTTTCTATTCCGCAATCGGTTGATGGCTGAGAACATCGCCTGTTCGGGAATTTCTATCGATCAAGACGCCATTATTGATGCAGTGGCAGCACGTGATCTCGATAAAGCAGCGACCTACGTACCCGACGAGGCTATTGAGGCCTTCGGCGTTGCGGGAACCGTTGCAGATTGTATAAAAAGTCTCGATGCCTATGTAGGTGCCGGGCTTGATGAGCCGGTGATACAGGTCGCTGGTGATCGGGTGGCCAAGGCTCTGGCTTTGCAGGTAATCAGAGAATTCACCGGGTAAGGAAGGACCACCTCATACCGGCCTTTCGCTTTTCAGCCGGTAGCTGAATAGGCAGATTTTTATAAAATAGGGGTCATTCATTTGGTGTACTTAAACTCATTGCTAAGATCGGTTCCCGTCCGGTTAGGATGACTCTATTTTTAAAAGAGCCGTTTTATCAATTTTGTTTCCGCTTATGCGAGGAAATTCCGCGACCTCGATAAAGCGTTTCGGGATTTTGTAACTCGCGAGCCCGCTGTTGTTAAGCCTCTCGATGAGCCTGATAACATCGATTTTGCACCCGGGTTTCAACTGTATGAAGGCCCAGGGTACTTCGCCATATTCGGCGTCTGGTGCGGCAACAACGCTACATTCGATGATTTCTTGATCCCGTGCGATCTCTTGCTCGATTTCCGCCGGTAGGATTTTGTGACCACTCCGATTGATCGTGTCTTTTAATCGTCCAAGAAGGGTCAGGCGGCCATTCTTGTCTAGAACGCCGATGTCGCCTGTCGAATACCATCCATTAGACCACACCTCTGACGTAGCTTCTGGATCCTTCCAGTAGCCCGAAGAGGCAAACGGGGCACTTACTTTAAGTAAACCTGATACCCCCGCCGGCAAAACCCTGCCCTGCGCGTCTTCTATCTGGAGCCGGCATCCTTTCAGGGGTAAGCCAACTGATCCGTCTAGCCGGAGAGACTTAGGTTCATTGATATGGACGTGCCCAAAGCCCGTGCACTCCATAGAACCTGAAGCGATTACCATGCGGCAGCCAGAGCGGTTTTCAAAGGAACGTGCGGCACTCATATCGGCTGCTGCGGTACCTACCCGCATGAGACGAAGGGACTGTAGGTTACGGGATTCTAAAGGTTCTTGAGTAAGGCGGACAAGGATCACTGGCACGGTCGTTCCTGCGGTAATCTTATCTTCTTCGATGAGATCAAGTATCGTGTGCGCCTTGTAGTTATCTGGGAAGGTGGTGGTGCAAGGTACAGTCCATGATGCCATCCACATCATCAGCCCAGCGGCACCAGATGTTGGGGCGAATATCCCGATATTATCGTTGTCGGTTATCTCCATTCTTTCGCACAGTACGCGACTCTGGCACATTTGAGCGCCCTCCGGCCACTCGCAGAGTTTAGCGAAGCCGCTGGTACCGCTAGATGCAGTGATTAAAGAAATTTCATCAAAACTAAAATGTCTATGAGCGCATTCTTTAAGAGCGTTTGCGTTCGGTGTGTAATCGAGTTGATCTTTCCAGCCTAGCCAATTTTCAATTGGGGTGCTCCCGATGTTGAGGCGAAGGCAGCTATTGGCCAACCCGGCTATATTAGTGTTTAGCCAACTATCGGTATCGTCTACTAGAAAATTGCTCGACATTACAACTAGGCTAGGATTAATGCGCTGCCATACATAGTCCAGCTCTTTTTTTCTCCACTGCAGTGGAGCAAATACACCAATTATACCCGCTTTTTTAAGTGCTACCCTCAGTACAATTTCGCGGCTAGTTGACGGTATCTGTATTAAGGCTGTCGCATCGCGATTCAGACCTAAATTAATAAAACTGGTGGCTACACTATTTGATGTTCTCTCCAGCTCCTCCCAGGTATAGGACTCAACGCCGTCGCGGCAGGCGATTTTATTAGGATATTTAGCTGAGTAGATGCGGTAGCGGTCGAGCATAGTCTCACGGGACCAATGCCCAGCTTCCAGATAGGAATCTATAAGGTCTGGTGTCGTGAGATAAGGCCGCATATTTTCTCAGCAACCCTTGTAGACGGGTTTCCGTTTTTCCCGATACGCCGCTAGGCCTTCGTCTCTATCCTCGGTCGCCATGAGCATGGCATACAGTTTTCGCTCAAAGTCTATACCCGTCAAAATATCAGTCTCGCTGGAACGCAGAACCGCATCGCGGCCGGCTACAAACGACAACGGAGCGCGCGATCCTAGCAAGCGGGCTAGTTCTTTAGCGCGTCCAATTAGGTCGTCTTGCGCTGTCACCTCCGTGACCAACCCGATGCTATAAGCTGTTTCCGCCTTGATGGGCTCCCCGGTGAGGACCAGCTGCATTGCCCACCCCAAACCTATAAAACGATAGAGACGCTGTGTGCCACCGCTTCCCGGTATCTGGCCTAGCTTGATTTCTGGTTGACCTAATAGGGCTTTGTCGCTCGCTATTCGAATTGTGCAGCCAAGAGAGAATTCAAGCCCGGCACCGTAGCAATGTCCATTTATTGCGGCCACTGTTGGTTTGGCGAGACGCTCAACAGTTGTTGGCAACTCTTTTCTCAGAGTGGCTGCTTTTCCCATCTCCGATTGAAGAGTGCGCTCTTGAAGCTCCGGGATATTCGCGCCTGCGCAAAAGGCAATGTCACCTTGCCCGGTGAAGACAATTGCTCGTACTGCACTATTTTCCTCAGCTCGATGAAGACAATCCAAGAGGTCTATCCGCATTTGATGTGTCATAGCATTAAGCTTTGCCGGCCGATTCAAAGTTACAATGAGTAACTCCCCATCCATTTCCGTCAAAAGATTCTCATAAGTCATCGCTGTCGCTGTCCTTGAATTATGTGGCTTTAATTTTCTATTGAACTAATCGATATCAATCAACTGAAGGTCTTTCTATCCGACCTACTACTCCTCCTTGTGAAGGCCCTAATTTTTCGACACACTTCTCAACAATAAAATGCCAAACCTAAAGAAACGATAGGCGCATAACAGGGAGAAACAATATGAATGGTGTAGTTGACGCGGACACCCACATTGCTGAGTCCGCAGGTATTTGGGAATTTATCGATCAGGAAATGTATCCGAGACGTCCTGTCAGGGTCTCCGTGCCGGAAGATACACTCTACGGGGCCTCGGACGTCTTTTGGCTGATCGACGGTAACATTTTCCCCAAACCATCAGGTATGGGTGGATTCCGCCTTGTGACACCGTCGGAAGCGAGCTCGCAGTCTTCGCGCGGAGATATCACTATCGCCAGCCGTGAGATTACTGATCCAAAAATTCGACTAGCGGACATGGATCGGCTCGGCATTCAAATTCAGGTGATCTACCCCACACTGTTTTTAGTTTATCTCACTGACGACCCGGCATTAGAAGTGTCGCTTTGCCGGGCCTACAACAAATGGTTGGCGCAGGTCTGGCGTGCCGATGAAGAACGACTGCGCTGGGTTGCAGTTCTGCCGCTGAGGTCGATTGAGGCCTCGATTGAGGAAATGCGTGTCGCCAAGAAAAACGGTGCAACTGGCGTTTTCTTTCGAGGGATGGAAGGTGACCTCACCCTCGATAATCCATATTTCTTTCCGGTCTATCAGGAAGCAGAAAAACTGAACCTGCCCATTTGTATTCATACCGGGTCAGGCGCGCCTAAGCTAATCGATCTTTATAATTTGGAGCGTAATCATTCCTTTGCGCATGGCCGGGTACTTCCGCTCTTTGCCTTTAGGGATATTGTCCATAACCGAATTCCAGAAATGTTCCCGAAATTACGCTTTGGTTTCGTCGAGGCATCGGCGGGTTGGGCGCCGTTTATTGTCCATATCCTGCGGCGATTGCTGGCAAAGAATTGGAAATTCTCGAGTAGTCAGGATCTTTTTCATGAATACCGAATGTTTATTGCTTGTGAGGCCGACGAAGATATTCCGTACCTCGCCGATTTTATCGGTGACGATAAATTGATCATTGGCTCTGATTATGGACATAACGACCCATCTGCTGAACCAATGCTTTTGGAATCGCTGGCGTCAAGGGGGGACCTGTCGGTTGAACTCCAAGATAGTATTCTGAAGACTAACCCGCGGGCACTATATGGTATCTAAGCCCTTAACCAATTCGGTAGAGCTCATCGGTGTTGGTGACATTTGAGAGTAGTTCGGCTCCAGTTTCGGTGACTGCAACCATGTCTTTGAGCTGTAGGCCAAATCCGTGACCGGTTTGATAAACTAGTGGTTCAATGCCAAGAACCATACCGGCTTCCAGCGTATAGTCGTCATATTTTCCGAGGTATGGGTCTTCATGCAGATGCAATCCGATGCCGTGTCCCACAAAGGAGATTGGTGGTAGGCCAAGGTCAGAAAATTTATCGAGAAAAACTTCGTATATGTATTTTGTGCTGGCGCCAGGTTTTATTGCGTCAAGCACACGGTATTTGCATTCGACGAGATTTTTCCATATCTCGACAGCCTTTTTCGGCGGCTCCTCTACCGATGCTGTACGACAAATACCGGCATGATAGCCGCCGATAATAGAAAAGATTTCAACTCTGCAGATGTCTCCCGCTTCCAGCACCCGTTCGGTTGGTCCGACATTTGGCAATTCTGATCGTGGTCCTGTAGCGACAATCATCAATTTAAAATGTTCAGCACCTTGCTCATATACACTACGGGTGAGGGCTGCTGCCATATCCATCTCGGTCATCCCGGCGTTGACAGCATCGAATGATGTCGAAATCGCGGTGTCGGAAATACGTGACAGACGCCTCAGTAAATCGGTCTCTTCCGGCGATTTAATTTGACGCAGTCGGTCAAAAATTTGATCCGCGGCGACGAACATCGCGCCGGGTAGCAGGCGTTTAAGGTGCTCGAAATCGCCGGCCGGCAAATAGTTCATCTCGATGCCAATCTTGCCGTTCTTAGCACCGAGGTCTGAGATCAAAAGGGAAAGTGAAGTCATCGGCTTGTCGGTAAACTCGCCCCAGATACGAATATCTGCACCTGGTAATTTTCCTCGAACAGTAGTCTCTTCCATATCGACTGCAATGACGCCTGACTTTCCGTCCAAATTGACTGCACAGATAGCGTGACGCCAGCGCATCAGTGGTTGTGAGGGGACAACAAACCCCGTGCTGTAAGCAAAGTTTTCGGGCGATATAGCTATTAGCAAATCGAGCTCCGCCGCTTTCATAGCGCCCTGTTGTCTTTGGATGGTGTCGCGGCGCATATAAGCTTTACCTTTCTTTGTGTAACAAACTTCGAGATCTAAAATATTCCACGGTCACAAATAGTTTAGCACTGTTTCCGGGGACTGCATGGCTGCAGAATTTTTATGGCCAGGGTCTAAATTTTAAAAATCTAGCAAGGTTTCGGTAAGTCTACTCAGTTTTTTTATTTGGCGTTGCCTAGTTTTTTGGTGAGCTGTCGCGCGATGGCGCCGATAACGCGCCTTCGGTACCATGGCTTGACAGTCGTTGTCAGCATGGGCTTCGCCTGACTTTGAACCATCTCCGCAATCTCATTTAGTACGTCATCGGCTAATTCGGACCCTCTGAATTTCTCCAGCCCCTTGACCAGGTGGGGGTAGGGGTTGACTGCCGTTAGCGCAATCCGCAACTCGTCTATTTTTTTATTTGACTGTTTAATCCAGACCGCGGCTCCAGCGAGCGGAAAATCAATAGAACCCCTAACGCGAGCTTTCTCGTATGTGCTCTGTATCCCTCCCTCGGATTTCCCTAAATGGAGCACAGCTAGCAATTCGCCGGGCTCCATCGCGAGGTGATTCATTCCATCATTACAATATAAATCAGTTAGGGGGATAATTCGTCGGCCATTGGGGCCAACTAGCTCGACCTGAGCATTATGAACTAGAGCGGCGGGCGCAATGTCGCCAGAAAATGCCGCAAAACAGCGCTTGCCGCCGGGAGCAACATGACACACCGAGCCATTTTTTTTCAAACAATAATCGTTTGATTTTCTCCACCATTCTGACTGGTTATAAAACAGACATCGTGTGTCCAAGCAAAGATTTCCGCCGACGGTGCCATAGGACTGATGGGTTGGGCCGGCTACAGAGGCAGCGGCTTCCGAGACGGCAGTGAAATCTTTTTGGATGCGGGCATCCCCAGAGATAGTTTCAAGCGGAACACCAGAGCCGATATGTAAACCTTCTTTGTCCTCCGTAATTTCCTGCAGTTCTCTGATTGCGGAGAGATCAACTAGAGCGGCAGGTTGTTCGATACCACGCCGGACGTTGACGATCATGTCTGTGCCGCCAGCAACATACAGCGCACCTTTAGTTTCATGTTGTAGTCTTACTGCCTCCCCGATTGCTGTCGGACGGTGCAGGGTAAATTCTGGCATCAATTCCATTATGCACTAACCTTCTGGGGAGCGTCCGATAGGGCCAACTTTTTTTTGTCTTCCATAATCTCCATCAACCGATCCGGTGTGATCGGCAGTTCTGATACCCGAATATCGAGAGCATCTGCTATGGCATTTGTGAGAGCCGGCAAGAAACCGGCAAGTGACGCTTCACCAGCTTCTTTAGCGCCGAAGGGACCATGGGGGTCAATCGATTCAACTATATGGGTTTCAATTGGCGGGCTCTCAATTATGGTCGGTACACGGTAATCCAGCATATTTCCCGTAATGCCGAGCCCATTATGATAGCGCGTTTCCTCGGTCATTGCTTGACCCATTCCCATCCAGACTGACCCTTCAATCTGGCCTTCAACTGACAATGGGTTTAACGCTTTGCCGCAGTCGTGCGCAACCCAGACCTTTTCTAAGCGAATATCTGCGGTGTCTGGATCAATCTCGATCTCGACAACCTGTGCGGCGTAAGAAAAAGCCATGGATCCCCCGATTGCCGCTCCCCTATATTTGTCCCCACCCCAACTTTCCGGGATGGTATCAAAATTGCCCCGCGCTGTGATCGTGCCGGTCCCTTCAAGGGCGGCATAGACAACCTCTTCGAATGTAAGTCCCTGGTCTTGTGATCCCGCGCGATAAATTTCACCAAGACATTCAACATCTTCGGGTTGAACATCCATCTTGCGCGCCGCAGCCTCGACAAGAATGCTCTTCAGGTTCGTTGCTGCATCTATGGCAGCGTTGCCAACCATGTAGGTGACACGAGATGAATAAGCACCATTATCTTTTGGTGTGACCAAACTATCAGAGGTAACAATCCGAATACGGGTAACATCGAGACCGAGTACTTCGGCGACGCATTGAGTTAAAATAGTGCTAGAACCCTGACCGATTTCTGGAGCCCCAGTTAATATCGTTAGGCTGCCATCGAAATCGAGTTTAATATTGACGGTGGCATGTGGCTCACCTGTCCAATTTACTGGTTTAGAGGCGCCACTGACATAATGGGAACAAGCAACGCCAAGGCCACGGAATGGGCCCAGTTTTCCCTTGCGGGTTTTCCAACCGCTAACTTTCTCGACAATATCTAGACATTCCGGTAACCCGTAGCTGTTAACCATCAGGTCGTTGGCCGTAAAAGTGGGGGTCTTTAGAAGGTTCTTCCGCCGCACTTCAAAGGGATCAAGCCCAAGTTTATTTGACATTTCATCCATCAGGCTTTCAAAGGCGAAGCGCACATTGACCGTGCCGTGACCTCGGAATGCACCACATGGGGGCGTATTAGTTAGCACCCGGTAGCCGTTATAACGGGCGTTTCGAATGTCGTAGAGCGCGAAAACCATAGAACCGGAGTATAGGATGGTGACAGTACCATAGCCGGCATAGGCACCACCGCGTTGTGTTGTAGTTGTGTCGACCGCGGTGATATGACCGTCTTTAGACATGCCCATCTTGAGGGTGGTCTTTTGTTCAGGGCGCCCGCGATGGGTAATAAAAGTTTCTTCTCGGCTGACAATAATCCGAACGGTACTCTTGCATTTTCGTGCAAGTGCGGCGGCAATGAGCTCTACATGCAGACATTCAGTACGAGATCCAAATCCGCCACCAATGTGGGGTTTTATGACGCGTATTCTTGATCTTGGCATGCCAAGCGTTTGCTCGAGCATTAAATGCACGTAGTATGGGACCTGAGTGGTGGCGTGGACTGTAAGCTGGTCGCGTTCCCCATCATACGCGGCAAGAGCTGCGTGGGGTTCGGTCTGCACCTGGCAGACTTCGGCGCAGTCATAAGTTCCTTCACATATTAGATCAGCGTCTTCGAACCCTTTGTCGACTTCGCCAAGGTCGTATTCAACATGGCGTTCAACATTGTTGGGCCGTTTTGTGTGCAGTGGCGTAACGCCCTCCGCAATCGCCTCGTCAGCCGTAAAATAGGCGGGAAGCTCGGCGTATTCGAATTTGATTAGATCAAGTGCTTTCTGTGCGGTCTTGACATCGATTGCCGCGACGGCGGCAATTGGTTCGCCGCGATATCGTACCCGGTCACGGGCAATCGGCCATTCGGTGCGGGCAATTGGCAGCACGCCAAACGGGCTGACAAAATCCATGCCGGTTGCAACTGCTTTGACGCCGGGTAGCGCTTCTGCGGCGGTAGTGTCTATACTCAGAATTTCTGCGTGGGCGACTGGAGAGCGGAGAATTCGTCCAATCAAAGCGTCATGTTTTATAAAATCTGCCGTATAGCTCGCTTTACCGGAAACTTTCTCGGGGCCGTCGACGAGAGGCATCGCCACGCCAATGGATTTAACTGGTGTGGCCTTTTTGTCCTCGATGGGCGTTGTCCCGCTCATTTGGGAATTTCCTTGGAGACGATCTCCTCGGCGGCGGACTGGACGGATTCAATAATTTTTACATATCCGGTGCAGCGGCAAATATTGGCAGCCATACCTTTCCGTATTTCATCTACGCTTGGGTTAGCATTTTCTCGGAGCAGCCCCTCTGCGGCCATCACCATCCCAGGAGTACAAAAACCACATTGGGCGCCAAGCTTTTCGTGAAAACCGCGTTGGATTGCGGAGAGACGACCGTCGGTTTCAAGCGACTCAATCGTTTCAACCACCGCGCCATTACAAGATGCCGCTAAAGTAAGGCAGGCATGGCGAGGTTTCCCATCGATCAGCACGGTGCAGCAACCACATTCACCTCCATCACAGCCGATCTTCGTTCCAGTCAAGCCCACCGTTTCGCGCAGAAAGTCGACAAGTAGCATGCTGCCTGGCACAGCATCATCGCGACTACGGCCATTCAGGGTTATTGATATAAAATTTGTCATCGGTGCCCACCTTTTTGGGATAACTAACGGCGTTTTCGAGTTATTCCAGCCAAGGAATACTTCGGTATCATATTGTTGGGTAGTAAACAATAGGATACGCAATCATTTTTACTGGTATTTTATAGAGTACCCATGTTTGGGTGACGGCTTTTATATTTAAGCGTGTTAACGTACTTGAGTATTAATAGGGTGGGTGACACAAATGTTGGGAAAATATCCCGAGGGTCGAGCAAAAACACCAGCGCCCGAGGTCACCTTCAGGGAAGCCCTTGGCGCTTGGATCAAAATCGCCTTCCTTAGCTTTGGCGGCCCTGCCGGGCAGATCGCCTTAATGCATCGTGTATTGGTTGAAGATAAGAAATGGATTAGCGAAGGTCGGTTTTTGCACGCCCTTAATTATTGCATGTTGCTACCTGGCCCCGAAGCCCAACAGCTCGCGACCTACATCGGCTGGTTACTGCATAGAACGTGGGGAGGAATAGTGGCAGGGGCCTTATTTATTCTACCCGGTGCCTTGGTAATTTTGGCTCTCAGCGTTCTCTATGCCGGATTTAATGATCTTTCGATTGTTCAGGCAGTCTTTTTTGGTATCAAGGCTGCGGTATTGGCGGTCGTTGTTCAGGCAGTTATACGGATTGGCAGCAGGGCACTCACAAACGGCCTTATGATTTCTATAGCGGGCGCCGCCTTTGTAGCCATTTTTTTCTTTGCTGTCCCCTTTCCGGTAATTGTAATAGGGGCTGCGGTTATTGGGTATATTGGGGGGCACCTTTATCCTGCAACTTTCTCGGGTGGGGAAGGGCATGATAAGGAAAAGTCAATGGACGGCGACGTAATTGACTCCGCCAAAGCTGCGGGACACTTGGATCATACGAAACCATCTATGGTAAGGGCAATAAGAGTAACTTCGTTTTGTCTCGTGTTGTGGTTGGGGCCGGTTGCAATGCTGATAGCTTGGCTCGGGTTGAATAATGTCTTTACTCAAGAAAGTCTGTTTTTTAGCAAGATGGCCGTCGTCACTTTTGGTGGTGCCTATGCGGTCCTGGCATATGTTGCCCAGCAGGCGGTATCGACATATGGCTGGCTAGCACCAGGGGAAATGCTCGACGGTCTCGGTATGGCGGAGACTACGCCAGGCCCGCTAATTATGGTTGTCCAGTTTGTTGGATTTATGGGAGCCTACCGCAATCCTGGAATGCTAGATCCGATGCTTGCTGGCTTTGTCGGCGCAGCCATCACGACTTGGGTGACATTTGTACCCTGCTTTCTATGGATCTTTCTTGGAGGACCTTATATCGAAAAACTTCGCGGCAACAAATCACTTTCGGCCGCCCTTTCTGCAATTACTGCTGCCATTGTCGGCGTGATCCTCAATTTGGCGTTATGGTTTGGGCTTCACGTTTTATTTGAAAAAGTCATCCAACAAAGTTTTGGGCCTTTGCGTCTCTACGTGCCCGTCTGGAATAGCGTTGAAGTTGCTGCCGTAATTCTTGCGGCTTCTGCGATGATTGCTATGCTGCATTTTAAAATTGGGATGATTCCGACGCTCGCAGCGTCGACTTTTTTTGGTACCGTTGCGTTTTATTCGGGGCTTTGAGAATGGCCCTAATTCTTCGGCTTTCTCGCTACCCCCCCTTGCGCTACGGTATAAATATCGAAAACTTCTTTACGAAAGAGTTTCTATATGTCCGATCCTTTACTTCCTCTGATTGTCGAACCTACGGAGCTTGAAGCGGCGCTGGGGACCGACGGCCTATTAATTGTTGATTTGAATGAGCCTGAGCGTTACGCGGAAGGCCATATTCCCGGGGCGGTTAATTTATCTTTCGCTTCCTTAATCGGCCCAAGGCCTCCGGCCATGGGCACTATTCCCAGTGCGGAGCAACTTTCAGCGGCATTGTCGAGTATTGGACTAACACCTGAACACCATGTCGTATCCTATGACACTGAAGGTAACGGCAAGGCCAGTCGGTTTTTATGGACACTTGATGTGGTTGGCCATCCAAATGCATCGTTACTCAATGGCGGCTTTCACAGTTGGCGTGGTGAGGGTCATCCTGAGGAAACTGAAGTGAATCTTCCCGTTCCGAGCCACTGTTCGGTGACGATAGAAGATTCTGTTCTGGCGGAAAAAGACTATATTCTCGGAAATTTAGATGATGACAGTATAGTTATATTGGATTGTCGGACGCCGGCGGAATTTTGTGGCGATGATGTTCGTTCGGCGCGAGGAGGCCACATCCCGGGGGCGGTTAATTTCGACTGGATGTTGGCTATAGATCGAGATCGCAATTTCCGGCTTAAGGCCTCTGATGAGATAACAGCGATGTTGACCGAACGTGGTGTCACTGCGGATAAGGAAATTATCGCTCATTGTCAGACGCACCATCGATCTTCACATACCTATATGGTGCTCAAGTCGCTGGGTTATACTAATATAAAAGGCTATGACGGCTCATGGTCTGAATGGGGCAATGATCCAGACGTACCGATAGAATTGGGGACTTAAACAATGGCAAAGCAATTCAAACGGGATTTTGTTGATCAGAAATCTCTTGACGCCCCTGATATGCAGGCGCTGCGAAAAATGGGGCCACCTGCTGATATGCCGTTCGACATTACCAAGATTGGCCATGTCGTTCTAAATGTTAAAGAAGTTGAGAGATCGACCGAGTTTTATACTCGGGTGATGGGGTTTCGCGTTTCGGATACCTATCCCGAAAGCATGATGCCGGGCCGTATGGTATTTCTTCGTTTCAACAACGATCATCATGGTTTGGCACTTGTCGGCGGGTCCGAACGCGTGGTTGATAATTCTGAGATGCATCACATGGCATTTCAGGTTGAAACCCTAGATGAGGTTTTTCGTGCGCGCGACTATCTTGAAAAAAATAAAGTCTGTATTGAATTTTCCGGACGTCGCCGTGGAGGGTGTCAGGTGGCAGTTGAGTTTCGGGATCCCGATGGCCACTTCCTTGAAATTTATTGTCTTCTGGATCAAGTCGGCCCAAATGAGGAAGCGCGTTCCGCGGAAGATTGGCGTCCGGTTGCTTCGCTGGAAGATGCACTCGATAACGCACCGCCCGGACAGAATATGACATTGCAGGATCCGGGTCTGCGGCGCTAAATGGAAGAATAGAATGGGCGGCGTAAGCCAACCCGACAGAACGGCACTGGATCCAAGCAAGTTTAAGGATCCCCACATTACCGCAGCTGGCGAAACGCGCGCGCGGGTTTCACTCGATGTGCTTAGGACTCTGTGGATTAATACGGGCACGCTGTGCAATTTGACGTGCGCGCATTGTTATATTGAATCCAGCCCAAGTAATGATCGGTTGGAATACATCACCGTTGATGAAGTGTGTTCATATCTTGATGAAATACGGGATCAGAACCTAGCTACCGAAGAAATTGGTTTCACGGGCGGCGAACCTTTTATGAATCCTGACATCATAAAAATGTTGGAAGTGACGTTGTCCAGGGGTTTCCGAGTGTTAGTTTTAACCAATGCCATGAAGCCAATGTGGCATCACAAATCATCACTCGAAGCACTAAAATTACGGTTTAATGACAACTTGGTTATTCGTGTTTCCGTGGACCATTATACGCAGCAACGCCACGAGGAAGAGAGAGGTGTTGGAAGCTGGCAACCCATGCTCAATGGTTTGATCTGGCTATCCCAAAATAAAATCAATTTTGATGTTGCGGGCAGAACGCCGTGGGGTGAGGAAGATACTGCTATCCGCGAAGGCTACGCCAAACTATTCGCCAAATATAATATTCTGTTAGATCCTAAAGATCCGTCTCGGTTGGTCTTATTCCCAGAAATGGATGCAAACCAGGACGTGCCCGAAATTACCGACCAATGCTGGTCAGTCCTGAATATCGACCCTGGTGGGATGATGTGTGCAACTTCGCGGATGATTGTAAAACGGAAAAATGCAGAAAAACCCGCTGTGATCGCTTGCACGTTGTTACCGTACGATGAACAATTTGATCTTGGTACAACGTTAGATGGGGCTTCCAATGATGTGTCGCTCAACCATCCGCACTGCGCCAGGTTTTGCGTTCTTGGTGGTGGGGCTTGTAGTCAGGGATGACAATATTCTTATTAAGAATATGGGAATTAACCCTAGACCGGTCCGCCTGTCCGGTGTGAAATTGTGAAAATCAATTCACAAGGAGAAAAATCATGGTTGACAGTAATCTTGAGCCAGAAAAATCTTTTGTCTTCGATTTTGTTGATCGTAACGCCGAGGCTGTGGCTACCATCGGCGACTCGGTTTTTTATTTTGGTGAGCTCGGGATGCAGGAGCACGAAAGTGCTAAGCTGATGACCTCACTGCTCGAGAAAGAAGGCTTCTCAGTTGAACGCGGTATCTCGGGCTTTCCGACCGGCTTTTGTGCGACCTTTGGATCAGGTGGTCCGGTAATAGCCATGCATACGGAATATGATGCCAACCCAAATAATAGCCAGGCATCGGGAGAAACCGAACAAAAAAACATTACGACCTATGGCCCTGGCCATTGTGAAGGGCACAATTGTAATGCCGCGGTAATGGTCTCCGGCGCAATAGCTACCAAACGGGCGATGGAAGAGTTTGGCTTAAAGGGTACACTTAAAGTTTTTGGTGCGCCGGGGGAGGAACAGCTAATTAGCCGACCATATTATGTGCGTGATGGTTGGTTCGATGACGTCGATGTTGCGATCCACGACCATATTGGTGGAGATATGAGTACGGTTTATGGATTAACCCATGCCGCTGCTGTTTCGGCTTATTTTACGTTTAGTGGCGAGACGGCGCATGCATCGACCGCACCCTGGCGCGCGCGCGATGCGCTTGACGGCGTAGTTTTAATGGATATGGGAATGGCACAATTTCGTGAACATATGGAACCTGATATGAGGGCGCATCGTGTGATTAAGGATGGTGGTGATCAACCCAATACAATTCCTGCAAAGGCAACTGTTTGGTGGACCTTTCGTGCGCC
>Ga0114933_10002651_pt1 | contig 18153 bp, 22 predicted proteins | sample 4SBtaG_FD_89691 | JGI IMG/M metagenome (GOLD analysis project Ga0114933, IMG submission 89691) | Deep subsurface microbial communities from Kolumbo volcano to uncover new lineages of life (NeLLi) - 4SBTROV12_W25 metaG | ecosystem: Environmental > Aquatic > Marine > Volcanic | place: Kolumbo... | reverse complement strand
ACCGGAAAAGGATGGTCTTTTCTGTGAGCGTATCTTCGGCCCTGAAAAGGACTGGGAATGTGCCTGTGGTAAATATCGCGGTATGAAATACAAGGGAATGATTTGTGACCGCTGTGGTGTGAAGGTCACACACTCCCGAGTGCGACGTAAACGAATGGGCCACATCGAACTAGCTGCACCCATCGTGCATATCTGGTTCTTCAAGGCGATGCCCAGTCGTCTCGGTAATCTCCTAAAGATGAAAACAACTAGTCTGGAAAAGGTCATTTATTTCCAGGATTACGTTGTTGTCGATCCGGGAAACACTGAAACCGAAGCAAAGCAACTTCTAACGGAAGAAGAATACAAGAGCATTGTCCGCGAGTACCGTGAGCAGGGTAAAGATCTTGGTGAATTCGAAGTAGACATGGGTGCCGAGGCCATCCGAAAGATCCTTACCGGCATGGATCTTGTGGCCCTGTCAGATCAGTTGCGTATTGATTTGACTGAAACAAACTCCAAACAAAAGAAAAAAGATATCACCACGCGATTGCAGATTGTCGAATCCATTCGCGATAGTGAAAACCGACCGGAATGGATGGTGCTAGACGTCATCCCGGTAATTCCACCTGATCTACGTCCGCTTGTACTTCTGGATTCCGGTAATTTTGCGACATCCGATCTCAATGATCTGTACCGTCGAATCATTAACCGAAATAACCGGCTTCGAAAACTCGTTGACCTGAACGCACCGGAAGTGATCATTCGCAATGAAAAGCGAATGCTTCAGCAATCGGTCGATGCACTTTTCGATAACAACCGCTGCAAACGACCTGTATTGGGTAGCAGTAACCGACCGCTTAAATCCTTGACGGACATGATTAAGGGTAAGCAGGGACGATTCCGTGAAAACCTACTTGGTAAACGTGTCGATTACTCGGCTCGTAGTGTGATCGTTGTCGGTCCACGACTAAAGCTACATCAGTGCGGACTTCCAAAGAAAATTGCTTTGGAACTGTACCAGCCATTTATCATTCGCAAGCTCAAAGATCTTGGTCATGCTGATACGATTAAGAGCGCGAAGAAAATGCTTGAACGCAAAGATGAAGAAGTTTGGGATATCCTGGAGCAGGTCATTCGGAACCACCCGGTTCTTCTAAATAGAGCACCAACACTTCACCGTATGGGTATTCAGGCATTTGAGCCGGTATTGGTCGAAGGTAATGCAATTCATCTGCATCCGCTGGTATGTAAAGGCTTCAATGCTGACTTTGATGGTGACCAAATGGCTGTTCACCTTCCATTGTCTCTGGAAGCACAGGTTGAAGCACATACTTTGATGCTCTCAACAAATAACATCTTTGCACCCTCCAACGGTAAGCCGATCATGAGTCCGTCACAGGATGTCGTGATGGGTTGTTACTACTGCACCATGACCGTCCCGGATGGTAAGGGTGCAGGCATGGTCTTCTCCTCGATGGCTGAAGCAGATCACGCATTTGCACAAGGTGTCATTGCACTGCATTCACTGGTCAGGGTTCGCCTGCCGGAAGATCGCCGGGTTAAGACAGAAGATGATTCTGCTGTATTTGGCGACTTGATTGAAACAAGCTACGGTCGTGTTCGATTCAACATGATGTTGCCTGTTGGAATGGACTTCTACAACCAAGCCTTGCGGTCTGGTGATCTTGCTCGCGTGATTAGCGATTGTTATCAGGCACTTGGTCGTAAAGATACCATTGATCTGCTTGATAACATGATGCAGTTCGGATTCCGTGAGAGTACGCTCAGTGGACTTTCGTTTGCAACGGACGATCTACAAACTCCGGACACCAAAGAGCATCACATCCAGGAAGCTGAAAAGACGGTTCTTAAATTCCGTAAGCTTTATGAACGTGGTGTGATTACTGAACTTGAACGATACAACCAGGTATTGGATGCTTGGACGCACGCTCGTGAACGAATCACCGAAGAGATGATGAGTGTGATGGAACACGATGATCACGGTGGTCCCGGTTACATCAATCCTGTTTATCTCATGGCACACTCCGGTGCTCGTGGTGGTATTGAACAGATTCGACAACTTGCCGGTATGCGTGGTTTGATGGCTAAACCAACCGGTGAAATTATCGAAACACCGATTAAAGCTAATTTCCGTGAAGGTCTTAGTGTACTTGAATACTTCAGTTCAACGCACGGTGCACGTAAAGGTCTGGCTGATACGGCACTTAAGACGGCTGACTCGGGTTACCTAACACGTAAGCTCGCTGACGTCGCTCAAAACGTTGTGGTCACCATGGATGACTGCGGTACAAGTCAGGGTATCACCAAGGGTGTTATTTACCGCGGTGAAAAAGTGGAAGTGTCACTCTCTGATGCGATCATTGGTCGTGTAAGCCTTCAGGCAATTCGGGATCTTGTTACACAAGAATTGATCGTTAAAGAAAGTGGAATGATCACTGGCGAGATCGCACGTAAGGTCGAAGAACTCGGGCTGGATCGTATACCTGTACGTAGTCCTATGACTTGCGATGCCGCTCTTGGTTGTTGCAAAAAATGCTACGGTATGGATATGTCTACCGGCGACGAAGTCGAAGAAGGCATGGCAGTCGGTATCATCGCTGCTCAAAGTATTGGTGAACCTGGTACACAGCTTACGATGCGTACATTCCATATCGGTGGTACGGTAAATACCAGCGTTGAGGAAAGCGATATCAAGAGTAAGAAGGCCGGTATTGTTCGCTACACACGTATCCGTTTCGTGCGTAATCAAGACGGTGAGAATATTGTTCTTACTCGAAATGGCGAGATCTCAATTCTCGACGCTAAGGGGCGCGAACTTGAGAAATACGAAGTCCCGACCGGTGCACTACTTAAGGTGGACGAAGAGCAGGAAATCAAAGAAGGCCAAGTTGTATGCGAATGGGATCCACATAGTATCCCGATTCTTGCAGAAGTTGATGGAAGCGTTCGCTTCGTCGATGTAGTTGAAGGTGAAACGCTACGTGTTGAAAAAGACGCTGGTGGTAGCCTCCGACGTACCATCATGGATCATAAAGGTGAATTGCATCCGCAAATCGTATTGGAAGATATCGATGGTCGGCCGCAGGATGTTTACTATCTACCTGAACGAGCTCATATCGAAGTTAACGAAGGTGCAGACGTCAAAGCTGGTTCCATCATCGGTAAAACACCGCGTGAAGCATCTGGTGTTTCTGATATCACCGGTGGCTTGCCGCGTGTAACAGAAATCTTCGAAGCTCGTCGGCCTAAAGATCCTTCTGTGATTGCAGAGATCGATGGAACCGTTGAAATCCTTACTGAACAGAAACGTGGTAAGCGATCCATTATCGTTCGCAGTGAAAGTGGTATCGAGCGAGAGCATTTGGTACCACACGGTAAGCGATTCCTCGTCCACTCAGGTGATGTAGTCAAAGCTGGTCAAGCACTCGTTGACGGACCACTCGTACCACACGATATCCTGATGGTTTCCGGTGAAGAGGCTGTACAGCAATACCTCGTTCATGAAGTTCAACAGGTTTACCGAAGTCAACGTGTTGAGATCAATGACAAACACATCGAAATTATCATTGCTCGCATGTTGCGTAAAGTGAAGATCGAGACAGCCGGTGATACAAATCTGCTGGCGGGAATGATCATGGATCGATTTGACTTCCGACACCGGAACACAGAACTGGGTAACAACATTCGAATCACTGATATCGGCGATTCCGATTTTGAATTGAACCAGATCGTTCCGAAGTCAACATTGGAAGATATCAATGCCGAAATCGAAGCGGCCGGCGGCGCTCCAGCCAAAGGCAAGAAACCTCGGTCAGCCACGGCAAGTACTCAGCTACTTGGAATTACAAAGGCAGCTGTCCAAAGTTCGAGCTTTATCTCAGCAGCCAGTTTCCAGGAGACTACAAAGGTACTTACGGAAGCTGCGTTGTCCGGAAAAGTTGATAACCTTGTCGGTCTGAAGGAAAACGTGATCCTCGGTCACTTGATTCCTGCCGGTACCGGGTTCAGAACATTCCTGGAATCAGAAGTGCGTTACCAACCGGAAGCATTGCAAGCCATTGCAAATGAACCGGAAGAAGTGCTTCCAAACCAATTCCCATTGCTGCAAACAGGACCGGATGCAGCAGCGACCCCATCCGACGGTGAAGGAGAATAATTCACTCTGGATGAGTTCGCAGATTCTCACGGACGGGAATGCGATACCTACGGCATATAACCGTTGTTTTTGGTGAAGAGGTGGTGGTACCAAATTTGGTGCAATCACTAAACCAGCCAATTGACAACGACCACAAAACAGGTACGCTGAGTTGTTGCGGCATTGTTTATGCCGTGAATATAGTAGGCGTATAGAACAACCATAGAAATGACTTTTGTTGCTCACATTGCAACATTTATACGGAAAAACGCATGCCAACAATTAATCAACTGGTGCGAAAGCGTCGTAAGCGAAAACGCAAGATGTCAAAGGCTCCTGTGCTGGATCAATGTCCACAGAAACAGGGCGTATGTCTCCAGGTGAGAACGATGACACCGAAGAAGCCAAACTCGGCACTTCGAAAGATTACACGTGTGCGTTTAACTAATGGTAAAGAAGTAACCGTCTATATCCCGGGTGAAGGTCATAACCTGCAGGAACACTCAATCGTACTCGTACGCGGTGGTCGTGTTCGTGACCTTCCTGGTGTTCGATATCAGGTTGTTCGCGGCGCTCTGGATACGCTTGGTGTAGAAGGCCGTCAGCAGGCTCGCAGTCGTTACGGTGCCAAGAAGTCATAGCGTTATTTATTAGAAACAAAACACAGAATTCAGTTTTTACTGACATTTAAGGATAGTTAGACGATGGGACGTATCACTGCTAGTCGTAAGCAGCTTAAGCCTGATCCCCGCCACAACTCACTGTTGGCCAGCAAATTCATTAACTGCATCATGCTTGACGGAAAGAAGACCGTAGCACAGGCAGTGTTCTACGGAGCACTTGACGAAATCGCTACTCGCGTTTCTGACACCGAGCCACTGGAAGTTTTCACGCAGGCAGTTGAAAACGTAAAACCGACGCTCGAAGTTCGGTCCAAGCGTGTTGGTGGTGCTGCTTACCAGGTTCCAATGCAGGTAAACAAGAATCGTCAGCAATCACTGGCATTTCGTTGGATTCTGATGGCTGTTCGTGAAGGCAAGGGACGCTCTATTCACTTGCGTTTAGCAGACGAACTCGTCAATGCCTACAACAAAGAAGGTGCAGCAATCACGCGACGTGAGAATGTGCACCGGATGGCCGAAGCAAATAAGGCATTTGCCCATTTTGCTTGGTAGTCAACCGATCAAATAAGACGCCGTACGATTCGATTCTGCGGCGTCTTTTTTTGCGCCCGTAACAACCACACTCCTCTTAAACGATCTAAGCAATACAAGACACAAGAACATATGTCACGTAACATCGAACAATTGCGAAATATCGGCGTCATCGCACACATCGATGCAGGAAAAACAACTGTCACCGAGCGCATGCTCTTTTACAGTGGTGCCAAACACCGTGTCGGTATGGTGGATAAAGGGACCACCGAAACAGACTCTGATCCGGAAGAACAGGAACGCGGAATTACGATCTATTCCGCCTGTGTGACGTTTCGTTGGAATAATGTCGATATAAATTTGCTTGATACCCCAGGGCACGTGGACTTTACTGCTGAAGTGGAACGTTGCCTGCGTGTTCTCGATGGCGCTGTGGTCGTCTTTAGCGCACGCGAAGGCGTAGAGGCTCAGAGTGAAACGGTTTGGAGACAAGCTAATCGTTATTCTGTCCCACGCGTTGCGTTTATTAATAAGATGGATCGTGAAGGCGCCGACTTCGATAATGTCCTTGATCAAATGCGTGAGCGGCTGGCAGCAAACCCTGTCATTATTCAGTTGCCACTCGGTGCAGGACCCTCACACGTCGACAATTACTTCCGTGGTGTGATCGATTTAATCAGCATGAAACTCAGGACGTACGACGCTGATAGTGAAGGAGCTGAATACACCGAATCGGATATTCCCGACGAACAGTTAGGTATGGCCCAATTGTGGCGGGAAGGAATGCTTGAGCAACTCTACGAGTACAGTGATGAAATGATGGAATTGGCTCTATCTGAGGAAGACATTCCTGAATCATTGATTCGCAAGGTGCTGCGTGATGCAACGATACAGCAATTGGTGCAACCAGTGCTCTGTGGATCAGCGTTGCATGGCATTGGGGTTCAACCCGTGCTTGACGCTGTTGAAGCCTATCTGCCAAATCCATTAGAGCGACCTCCGGTGGAAGGTAAGGCTGTGGCCACAGGCCGCAAGTCCGAGAGTGATGAAGTTGTCACAAGAAAGCCTGATGTGTCTGAGCCGTTTTGTGCGCTGGTTTTCAAAGTCCTTCCGGCAAAAACCGGGGATATCGCCTGGGCACGGATTTATTCGGGTCAGCTGAAAGCCAACTCCCGTATTTACAATCCTGGAAAAGATAAGAAAGACAATGTGGCTCAACTTTGGCAGATCCGCGCCCAAGCCAAAGACCGGGACGGACAGATCGATGAAGTAAGCACCGGTGACATCGTTGGTATCATCGGACTGCGACATAGTATCACCGGAGATACATTGTGCGATGCCGCGGCTCCGCTGCTGCTGGAGACAATCGACTTTCCTGACACAGTGATCTCCATGGCGATTGAGCCTGAAAATGCTACTGAGCGGGATAAGCTGGCCGATACACTCGAAATGCTACAGCGGCAAGATCCAACACTAGAGGTGATCGAAGGGGATACCGGACAAACCTTGATGCGTGGTATGGGGGAATTGCACTTAGAAGTTGTAAAGAATCGATTGCTGCGAGAGTTCAAACTCAATGTTAAGTTTCATCAGCCACAAGTCAGTTACCGTGAAACGATTAACGCGGCAGTGACGGTGATCGGCGAATGTAATCGACTCATCAATGGCATACAGAAATTTGCCAAGATCAAAATGTTGGTTGAGCCAGATGAAAACGTGGCAACCGGATGTGCTGTTCGTAGCCAATTGGAACCTGGTGCGTTAACAGGCGACTTGCTGGAGGTAATGTTCGATGAACTCAATTCCTGTGGAAGCAGTGGTGGTAACATCGCCGGATTTCCATTAATGAGAATACGTGCAACGGTCACTGGCGTGGAAACGATGGACGAAGTGACTGACGATATGGCAATTCGAATCGCTATTAATGATGCATTCGATAAGGGCCTGACGCAGGGGCATCCTGTATTGCTCGAGCCGATCATGAAGCTATCGGTAAGCACGCCTGAGCAGTACCTTGGTGATTTTGTCGGCGACCTGCAACAGCGACGCGGTGTTATCGTCCACACGGAAAACCATGGCGATCGGACAGATATCCTTGCTAACGCCCCGCTAAAGGAGCTTTTTGGTTATTCCAGCGCGATGCGGAGCTTAAGCCAGGGGCGTGCGAGTTGCTCAATGGAGCCACTGGAATACGCTGCGGCACCACCAGAACATGCGAAAGAATTTACATTTTAGGGGTGGAATAACAGGGGAAAATCCCGAGAGTTTGGGACTCAATGACCAGGTACCCGATGTGGGCCTGTTTTCACCTAATATTCTTGTACTTTTTTCCAATTCCGCCAATTGACGACCATCCAATTGAGACATAGGATTGGTGGTTTACACCTTAACTTTCGTGACGATCTAGTAGAAGCGAAAAGAGTGGGTTAACCACACGTTTTACACTAGACGTTTGGCAATTTGGATCATCACTTGGTGATACGTTTTTACTGTCGGAGAGCAGTACATTGGCACAAGATAACGAAGTAATGCGAATCCGTATGGAAGCATATGATCATTCAATCCTTGATCAGTGTGCATTAGAAATAGTAGATACGGCAAAACGTACACATGCTGAAGTGCATGGTCCTATCCCGTTGCCTACGCGAATCGAACGATACACGGTTCTGCGTAGTCCGCACGTGAACAAGAAGTCTCGGCAACAGTTCGAGATTCGGACACACAAGCGGTTAATTGATATTGTCAATGCAACAGCCAAAACGCTGGACGCTTTAAATAAGCTGAGTTTGCCAGCAGGTGTAGATGTAAAGATTAAGGCATCGTCGCGTTAAACGCGGCTCGCATGGATGCAGATGCTGATAAACGGACTTTTTGGTCGTAATCAAAAACAAAAGTATGAAATGGAAGCTTGGCAGGTAATCGTAAGCAACACTTACAGATCCTGTTAGCAAGAACCACGAGGCAAAAGACGATGGTGAACGGTATACTAGGCCGCAAGGTCGGTATGACACAGATCTACAACGAAAGTGGAGAAGTGATACCGGTTACGGTAATACAGGCTGGCCCCTGTCAGGTTTTACAGATCCGCACCATTGAACGCGATGGATACGAAGCTGTTCAGTTGGGTTTTGAAGATAAGCGTCGCCCAACTGAAAACCTAAAACGGAGTCGATCCAGCCAGGCACGTCGAAGTGAACGTGGTCATGTCAGTTCTAAGCTAAGCAGTAAAAATTCTTCCCGCCGCGCCGCATCAGGTGTTGAGGCTCTTCCTAAAGCGGAATGTGAGCCCAAGAAATTCATCCGTGAATTCCGTGGATCCGTTGAGGGTATCGAAGTTGGTCAGGAAGTGACCGTGGCTGACTTAGCTGAAACCAAAAAAGTTGATGTAACCGCCACCAGTAAAGGTCGTGGTTTTGCCGGTGTTATGAAACGACATAACTTTTCCGGTCAACGTGCCACGCATGGTGTAAAGAAAGTGCATCGTCATGCTGGTGGTACTGGTATGAGTGCAGCTCCAAGTCGCTTGTTTAAAGGTAAGCGGATGGCTGGTCAGTATGGAAACGCAAAGGTAACAACACGTAACTTGGAGCTGGTTAGTGTTGATGAAGAAAGCAACTTAATCGTAATTCGTGGTGCCGTACCAGGGCCAAATGGTGGCTTTGTTGTTGTACGCGAAACAAACAAGCTTGGTTAGTAACACAATATTTATTTGATTTGAAAGTTGCAGAAGCAATCGACTCACATGGGTTAATTGTTAACTAAAGGCAGAATCATGGCGACTTTAACCGTATATGACAAATCAGGAAGTGAGGTTGGGTCCTACGATGTAGATCCCGCTTCAATCGCTGCAAACATTAATAAGCAATTGTTACATGATGTTGTCATTATGTATCAGGCAAATGATCGACAAGGATCTTTTGGTACCAAGTCTCGTGGCATGGTGCAGGGTTCTGGTCGTAAGATGTATCGTCAAAAAGGCACGGGTAATGCTCGTGCCGGATCACGTCGCAGTGGTGTGCGTCGCGGTGGTGGCCACATCCACAAGAAGCAGGATCGTAGTTTTTACTATCGACTGCCTGCTAAGGCCATCCGTGCCGCGACTCGTATGGCCATTGCGTCGAAAATTCAGGATGAGCAAATCACCGTCATTGATGAGCTCGCTATGGATGCTCCAAAGACTCAAGATGTTATTGGTGTATTGAAATCGCTTGGAATTGATAACGGTACAACGCTAATCACGACGGATCAACTTGATCGCAATGTATACAAAAGTGCAAGGAACATTTCCGGTGTCACGGTTTCACCTGTCTCGGATTTGAATGCCTTAAGCGTGCTGTCGCCTGATCGACTTTTGGTGACCAAAGCAGCACTTGATGCAATTGTGGAGAATGCTTCGGCAAGTTAACGCATCGAATGAAGATTTGGTGTAACGACACCACACAAAGAAACACATGGTGTAAAGATGAGCAATAACGGAAACACATCATCAAAACTTGAACTCGCTCCGCATCAGGTCGTCCTGCGGCCATTGGTGACGGAAAAAGGTGTTCATAGAAGCACGCGATATAACCAGTACGCGTTCGAAGTGAATCCACTTGCTGACAAATCTCAGATTCGTGGTGCAATCGAAGTGTTGTACCCCAATGTGAAGGTCGTAAGTGTAAATACACAGAATCGAAAAGGCAAAGCCCGTCGTTATCGACACAAGATGGGTAAAACCAAGAACTGGAAAAAGGCAATCATCACGATTGATCCGGAACAAGGAGCAATCGAGTTGTTCTAGGGCCTGCCGGCCATTGGGACAACAGCGATGTAATTGCAAAAGGGATGAGGATCTAGAAAGGAAAGTATCTAGAGAAAAATCATGGGAATTCGATTTTACAAGCCGACAACACCAGGGCGCCGGGGGGCAAGTGTCAGCGATTTTGCTGATTTAACCAAAGGTGCGGAACCTGAAAAGTCACTGCTTCGCCCGCTTAAGAAAAAGGGTGGTCGCAATAATCACGGTAAGATCACTGTTCGTCACCGAGGTGGTGGGCATAAACGCCGATACCGTCTGATTGATTTTAAACGAACGAAGGATGGGATTCCCGCCACGGTCGCAAGTATTCAATACGATCCAAATCGCAGTGCGCGCATTGCATTATTAAACTACGCCGACGGTGAGAAACGGTACATTATCTCACCTAACGGTCTGCAGGTTGGACAGACAGTAGTTAGTGGTGAGAAATGTGATCCGGACACCGGAAATTGCATGCCACTGAATGCTATTCCCCTTGGAACTGAAATTCACAACGTTGAATTGCTTCCTGGTCGCGGTGCTGTGATGTGCCGAAGTGCTGGAACAAGTGCTACCCTAATGGCACGTGAATCAAACTGGGCACAGGTTTCCCTGCCAAGTGGGGAAATTCGTCGTATCCCAAGTGCTTGCCGCGCCACAATCGGCAAGGTTGGAAACACCGAGCATGGAAGTATTAACCTTGGCAAAGCAGGTCGAAAACGATGGCTTGGTCGCAGGCCGCATGTTCGTGGTACCGCGATGAATCCAGTTGATCACCCGCATGGTGGTGGTGAAGGTCGAACAAAGGGTGGTCGCCATCCGGTAAGCCCAAGTGGTGTACCTGCTAAAGGTGGTGCCACACGACAGCGTCGTAAGCCGTCCAACGCAGCAATTGTTCGCCGGCGACGTTCGCGTCGATATGGCCAGTTGAAGTTGCCGAGTTAGGTGAAAACAACGCGGATACAAACAGAACACATATATATTTAATTAGTATTTCCAAAAAGGTCATTCATGAGTCGGTCACTGAAAAAAGGCCCGTTCGTCGATCTCAAGCTGTATCGCAAAGTCGAACGGCAGCTTGATAGTGGAGATAAATCACCGATTACCACGTGGGCTCGTGCATGCACGATCGTACCGGAATTCGTTGGTTTTACCTTCATGGTTCATAACGGTCGCCAGCACTTAAAGGTGCTTGTAACAGAAGATATGGTCGGACATAAACTCGGTGAATTTGCCCCCACACGTACCTTCCGTGGTCACGGTGGTAAGGGAAGTCGTTAACTCCTGCTAGAGGTTGCATATTATGGCAAACACAGGACAACAAAAAACAAAACGTAAGAATCGAAAAGCTGAATCTGGTTATTCCGCTTCGCACCGATATGCTCGGATTGCACCACGTAAGGTGCGACCTGTAGCTGATATGGTCCGTGGGAAGTTCGCCATTGAAGCATTGGAAATTCTGCAGTACCAGCCGCAACGAGGAGCCAAGATGCTCTATAAGGTGATCGAGAGTGCGTTGAACAATGCACAAAATCCTGATCAACCTGGCGGAGCTGCTCGAACTGCAAATCTTCGCGTCACGAATGTTCAGGTTGATGGTGCACCCATGTTCAAGCGCCTGCGACCAAGAGCTCGTGGAATGGCATTCATGATTAAGAAGCGACTGAGTCACATTAACGTGACGCTCGCCGAAGCATCAGACGAATAAGCACAGGTTCAGGATTTAAGTTAACTGGAATTAGGTAACCAACAGGAAAAGTACCAACAAGATGGGTCAAAAAGTCAATCCAATTGGTTTTCGTACTGGTGTCGTCAGGGGATGGCAAAGTCGGTGGTATGCATCGAAACAAGAATTCGCCTCTCTACTTCTTGAAGACAAGAAGATTCGTGACTTCATAAAGAAACATCCTAAGAAAACCCAATACCGTAATGCCGGTATCGATCGTATTGAAATTGACCGCACACGTGATGAAGTTCGCGTTGTACTTCATGTTGCTCGGCCTGGTTTGATTATTGGTAAAAAGGGTCAGGAAATTGAAATCCTGCAGGAAGAGCTTCAAAACCTCGTTGGCCGCCGTATCAACCTGAAGGTTGAAGAAATTTCACGACCAGAAATATACGCCCAATTAGTGGCTGAAGATATTGCTGGACAATTAAGCAAGCGAGCAAGTTTCCGCCGAACGATGAAGCGTTCAATGGAACAAACTATGGATGCTGGTGCGAAAGGTATCAAAATCCAACTTGCCGGTCGACTTGGTGGTGCTGAAATGGCTCGCCGTGAGACGCAGATCACCGGATCAATTCCGTTGAGCACTCTGCGTGCCAAGATTGACTATGGATTCACAGAAGCTTGGACCGCCCAGGGACATATTGGCGTTCAGGTTTGGATAAATCAGGGATTCTATAAGGGAGACGACTCCGATGGCGTTGATGCCCAAACGGATTAAGCACCGAAAAGTTCAACGGGGGCGTATCAAAGGTGATGCAACTCGTGGAAATACCGTCGTATTCGGCGACTTCGGATTGCAATCCTTGGAACCAGGTTGGGTAAAGGCCCAAACGATTGAAGCGGGACGTATTGCTGCTCAGCAGTATATCCGTGGCGAAGGAAAACTGTATGTACGCATGTTCCCTCACCGGTCCATTACCTCTACTCCACTGGAAACGAGAATGGGTAAAGGTAAGGGTGAACCGGAAGCATGGGTAGCAACGGTCAAGCCAGGCACGATCCTGTATGAAATTGGTGGTATTAGTGAACAGCAGGCAAAAATTTGTTTTGCAAGGCTAGCTCACAAGATGCCGGTGAAAGTCAGAATGGTTAAGCGTCGCCCCATGTAATGGTGCTGACGAACTAAGTTACTGGTAATCGAAGAATACTAAGTAAGAGAACACACAAACGAGATTAACAATGGACGCAAGCAAGCTAAGAGAACTAAGTGATAACGATCTCCAGCAGGAACTGGATGACGCATCACGACAGTTGTTTGAATTGCGTGTGCAGTCACAGGCAGAACGACTGGACTCACCGAGTCAGATTAAAGCAAAACGGCGGCTTATCGCCAGAATTAAGACGATTCAACATGAGCGTGCTCAACAGCAACCCGAAGAGGTTGTTAGCTAGTAGAAGGATAGTCAAAACGGACGGATTCGAACGATACCGAATAAACCCAGATCTAACATACGATCACTTTAAACACAGATAAGACAAAACATGCCAAAGAAAGTAGCAGTCGGCGTTGTAACAGGCGACAAGATGGATAAGACCCGTCGTGTTGAGATTCATCGTAAAACGCCGCATCCGGTGTATGGAAAGTACATCCGCTCACGCACCGTTTGCTTTGTTCATGATGAAGAGAATGAATCCAACGCCGGTGATACCGTTGAAATCATTGAAGCTTCACCACGCAGTAAGCAAAAGCGATGGGATTTGGTTCGTGTTGTAACACGCACCACCGAAGTTGATCTGGCAGCGATGCGATTGGCAGATGCTGTTGATAAGGAAGATGCTGAAGCAGCACAACCTGAAGTTGTGGCTGAAGAAGTTGTGGCTGAAGAAGTTGTGGCTGAAGAAACAGCGAATGAAGAAACAGCGAATGAAGAGACAGCGAATGAAGAGACAACGAGCGAAGCAGTAGAAGAAACTGCAGCTGAAGAAGCCGGCTCCGATGAGGATGCTGCCGGAGAAGAAACTGCTGATGACGATGGCGAAGACTCCAGCGAAGAGTAAGCGGTAAACGAGAGAGTAAAGACCGGTGTGTACCGGACGAGATTTTTAGGACCGAACAATGATTCAACAAGAAACACGGCTAAGAGTAGCTGACAACACCGGAGCCAAAGAAGTTGGCTGTATTAAGGTGCTTGGTGGCACACGTAGACGGTTTGCCGGATTAGGCGACGTGATTGTCTGCAGCGTAAAGAGTGTGATTCCTGGTAGCGATATCAAGAAGAAGACGATTTGCCGAGCAGTTATTGTCCGTTGTAAACAACCCACGCGCCGTGCCGACGGCAGTTATATCCGCTTTGATAGCAATGCTGTTGTCATCATCGGTGATGACGGTGAACCACGTGGCACGCGTATTTTCGGTGCGGTGGCTCGAGAGTTACGAGAACGTAACTTTATGAAAATCGTTAGCCTCGCAAGTGAGGTGGTATAAGCCATGAAGATCAAGATAGACGACCAGATTGAAGTGATCCGAGGTGAATCCCGTGGCCAGCGCGGCCAGGTGATCGATGTGGATCACGCCAGTAACAAAATCAAAGTAGAAAAGCTGAATACGGTAAAGAAGGCTGTACGACCAAGTCAGGCTAACCCGCGTGGTGGCCACATTGAAATCGAAATGGCTTTTGATGCTTCTAACGTAATGCTCGTTTGCCCGCACACCAATGAACCAACGCGTGTTGGGATACGGACAAATGATGATGGCAAAAAAGTTAGATTCAGTAAGAAAAGTGGAAAAGACATTGATTTAGTACGTCCGGCTGCCGGATACGGTAACTAACACAGCTACAGAACAACGTGTAACAAGGAACTTCCTCAGCCGATTACAAAAACCCTCACTAGAAACCAGCGAGTTTAGCTGGGGTCACGACAGGACGCGGTAATCGTACAGGGAATAAAACCATGAAACCCAGACTTCAAGAAAAATACAAAAACGAGATTCAGCCTTCTCTGGCAGGCAGTTTTGGCCGCAGCAATATCTTGTCGCTGCCACGCCTGCAAAAGATCGTAGTCAACATGGGTGTTGGCAGTGCGGTCCAGGAAAAGAAGCATCTCGAGTCCGCTGTTTCAGCAATGACTGAAATCACCGGGCAACAACCGATCATCACGAAAGCCCGCAAGTCGATCGCCGGCTTCCGGCTTCGTGAAGAAACGCCGATTGGCTGTAAGGTCACCTTACGTCGCCAACGGATGTATGAATTCATGGATCGATTGATTTCGATCGTGATTCCTCGTGTTCGTGACTTCCGTGGAATTAGCCGTACTGCTTTTGATGGTAACGGCAACTACAGCATGGGATTGACCGAACAACTTGTTTTCCCCGAATTGAATCCAGATAAGTATCTAGTAATTCAGGGAATGAATATTACATTTGTCACCTCCACCAACTGTAATGATGAAGCATTGCAGTTACTCGAACAGTTTGGAATGCCGTTTGAGCGTGTAGATGACGAACAGGAAGGTTAAACCTAAATCCGCCTGCTTATCAGGTGGGCCCCAAGTTAACTGGAAGGGTTAAACGTGGCCAGTAAATCCAAAATCGCAAAAGCGAAACGTAAACCGAAGTTCTCATCCCGTCAGGAACGACGATGTCAGTTGTGCGGTCGACCGCGTGCGGTTTATCGCAAATTCGGCACGTGCCGAATCTGCTTCCGTAAGTTGGCTGATCGGGGATTGATTCCCGGTGTTCGTAAGGCGAGCTGGTAAAGGAACTTAATAACCATGATGACCGACCCCATTGCCGACATGTTAACGCGTATTCGCAACGCTGTGCGTGTCGAACACCCAACCGTTGATATCCCATCCTCCAAAGTAAAGCGTGGCGTCGCTGACGTTCTAAAACGCGAAGGATATATATGGGATTGGGAAGAAGTTGAAGAGCAACCTGTAAGCGCTTTAAGGCTCGTCCTTAAATACCCCGATGGCGAGTCCGTGATCCAAAAGATCCAACGCGTCAGTAAACCGGGACGACGTATTTACAACCGCTCTAGAGACCTTCGACCCGTGCTAAACGGACTTGGTATTTCCATAATCAGTACCAGTTCCGGCGTACTTAGCGATCGCGAAGCACGATCACAGAATATCGGCGGTGAAGTACTCTGCCAAATCTGGTAACGAACCAGAGGTTTAGAGTTTTACTAATACAGTATTACACTTTTGTTAACCAAAACGAGTTGAACCATGTCACGTATTGGCAATAAACCCGTTCCCGTCATTGACGGAGTTCAAGTGAGCGTAAATGGCTCCATGGTCTCCGTTGAAGGCCCAAAAGGGAAGCTCTCTATTGAGCACCGGCCTGAAGTTAGCGTTAGCTACGACAGCGATTCCAAAGAAATTGTCGTTTCCCGCAGTAATGATGACCGGCACTCCCGGGCATTTCACGGACTTACCCGTGCATTGCTCGCAAACATGGTGCAGGGCGTCAAAGAGGGGTATGAAAAACGGCTTGAAATCGTCGGTGTCGGATACGTCGGCCAGATTCAAGGTGATACACTCAGCCTGCGTGTTGGTCTAGCAAATGAACTTAAGAAGAAGATTCCGGTTGGCCTGGATGTAACCTGCCCGGATCAAAACCATGTTGTTGTTCAGGGATGTGACAAACAACTCGTCGGTCAGTTCGCTGCGGAAGTAAGAGCACTTCGTAAACCAGAACCCTACAAGGGAAAAGGGATTCGTTACGAAGGTGAATACGTGAAGATCAAGCCTGGTAAAGCAGCAACATAATAAAGCCTGATCCCAGGTAAACAAAATACATTATTAACCCGAGGTTAAGACGGTGGATAAACAAAAGTTTTTAGGCAAGCAACGTCAGCGACGACGCTTCCATACACGAAAACGAATTCGTGGGACAGCAGATCGGCCACGCATGTCCGTGAACCGGTCGCATCGCAATATCGAAGTTCAGGTTATTGATGACTTTGAAGGTAAGACGCTCGTGAGCGTAAGCACTTGTGATGGTGACACTGGAAGTGGAATCAGCTATGGCGGCAACTGTGACGCTGCCGCAACTGTTGGTAAGGTTGTTGCTGAAAAGGCCATCGCCGCCGGGATCAAGGCTGTTAAGTTTGACCGTGGAGATGCCAGATATCATGGCAGAATAGCCGCTTTGGCCGACGCCGCACGTGAGGCTGGACTGGAACTGTAATCACGGTCGTCGTGAAATACGCATCATTAAAAGAAGATACATTTTTAAACTTATGAATGGGAGCTGCTAAATCGTGGCTACAAATGTTCGCGGAGAATTAGTTGATCACACGATCAAAATCAAGCGATGTGCTGCCGTAGTAAAAGGTGGACGCCGTTTCAGTTTTGCAGCGATGGTTGTCGTTGGAAATGGTAATGGTCGTGTTGGCTGGGGTTATGGTAAGGCAAATGAAGTGCCACCAAGTGTTGACAAAGCCCAGAAACAGGCTGAACGCAGCATGATTGATGTCTCACTAAATGACGACACAATCCCGCATTCGATTCAAGGTCGCTTTGGAGCTGCCAAAGTGCTGCTGGTTCCAGCCGGTGCCGGTACCGGTATTATCGCTGGCGCAGCTGTGCGGGCGGTTTGCGAAGCTGCCGGAATTAAAAATATCCTTACAAAGAGCTTTGGTACGAACAACCCAGTGACATTGGTCAAAGCTACCATCGATGCACTCTCAAAGGTTCGAAGCGAAGATCATGTATTCCGCATGAGAGGGGTGGAGAAATAATGAAACTGCATGACGTAAATCAGGGAATTAAAAAGAATAAGAAACGCCGACGTATCGGCCGTGGCCCGGGAAGTGGTCATGGCAAAACGGCTGGACGAGGCCATAACGGTCAAAAGTCGAGAGCCGGTTGGTCGCAACGTGCTACCTTTCAAGGTGGTGCGATGCCCATGGTACGTCGCATCCCAAAACGCGGATTTAATAACAAATTCGCGCTGGATGTGTTCGCGATCAATGTTAGCCAACTCGAAAAATCTTTTGAGGATGGTGACACCGTCTCGCCTGAAACACTGCGGGAAAAGAATATTGTCAAACAACAGAGTTATGATGTTCTGAAAATCCTCGGAAACGGTGAACTCTCAAAGAAGCTGAATGTCTCTGCGCATCGATTCAGTGCGTCAGCAACTGAGAAAATTGCACAGGCCGGAGGCAGTACAACCGTACTACCCGGCAAAGCACCTGTGGTTAAGGGACAAAAGAAAGCTGATCGGTCCGCCGAATAGGAAATGTCAAACAAGTGACAACACTCACCTGTGATTCAGTTTTACAGGTTGCCACTTAAAAGGATAACTGTCGCCAATGTGGGAAAAAATCAGAGTCATCTTCACGATCCCGGAACTCCGGAACCGGATCATGATCACACTGATCTGCCTGGCAGTTTACCGGGT
>Ga0114933_10002648_pt1 | contig 18171 bp, 27 predicted proteins | sample 4SBtaG_FD_89691 | JGI IMG/M metagenome (GOLD analysis project Ga0114933, IMG submission 89691) | Deep subsurface microbial communities from Kolumbo volcano to uncover new lineages of life (NeLLi) - 4SBTROV12_W25 metaG | ecosystem: Environmental > Aquatic > Marine > Volcanic | place: Kolumbo... | reverse complement strand
TTCTTCTTCCATCACAGTTTCATCCTTCATCATTTCTTCTTCCATCACAGTTTCATCCTTCATCATTTCTTCTTCCATCACAGTTTCATCCTTCATCATTTCTTCTTCCATCACAGTTTCATCATGTGAAACAATCATGTTATCATTTTTCATCTCTGGTTGAATTAATGCTCCCGTTGGAATTGCTTCATCAATTGTTGATTCTGTAAAATATGGAGATATTGCATATACTGAAATCCCTGCAACAATAATTGCTAAAATTGCAATACCTGCTAATTTATTCACAATTAAATCCTGAAATTATGATATATAGTAGATTTTCCAAATTTTGTCCAAATTATTAGAGACAAAACATACCTGCGAACTATTCCTAGTAAAGTAATTTAGTAAGATTTCATTGCCAGAAACAAATGGAACCTTTTGATTCTTTTCTTGTATGGATTGCTGATTTCTTAGGAGATCATCTTTACGAAGGAATATTCCTAGCAGCTCTACTTGAAACTATAATTCCACCCATTCCTACCTTGGCAGTATTTCCAACTGCTGGATTTCTAGCATCCCAGCAAGGAGTTACTTTACTTGGTTTAATCCCAATGATTATTCTTGGTGCAATAGGTGCAACCATTGGAACCTCTGCAATCTATTTGATTGCGTTAAAACTTGGACGAGTTGTTTTATTACGATATTTGAAATATGTCCGAGTAAATGAAAACAAATTAGAACGAGTTGAAATTTGGTTTGAAAAATATGGTGACAAGGCAGTATTCTTGGGTAGAATGGTTCCAGTGATGAGAGAAATGATTTCCATTCCAGCTGGATTACTCAAAATGAAAATTCCTAAATTTGTAACATACACATTTGCAGGTTCTTGTATTTGGTCTGCAGGAACAATTTTGTCTGGATATTATTTTGGTGAGGCAATTGGTATTACCACTAGTACAATAACACCATTGCCTTAAATATTAAAAACGCACTACTTATGGTAACATCCTATTGTTTTGGCTGGATGAATGCAGAGATTCTTCACTACTCCCCTGTAATTGAAGAATTTCTGTTTCTAAAAATTACCTAATGTTCTTTGCTTTTTTTCTTCCCAAATTAATTCCCGCATTCCAAGCTGCATTCTTAAAGAGTTTGCAGTAGCTGGGCCAAACCCTTCAAAGTGATTATTTGCCATCACCATTGCTAATGGAATGCCTTTAATTTCTTCTAGTTTTTTTACCCAATTTGAAATCAATTCAGATTTATTTTTTGAAACTTTACCAAACTCTGAATCTGGAATAGAACGATCTCCAATTAATCTGACATATAGATAGTCTGAAGTTATTGACATTGGGTTATTCACTCCTGCAACTTCATTCCATACAAGGCAATGCTTGTTTTGTTTGAGATATGTGATTGCATCATCAGAGAACCATGATTCATGTCGTCCTTCAATTGGATATAGAAAATCATCTGGTAACATATCGAAGAGCTCTCCTAGCCTCGGTTTTGCCTCCTCAAATGACAGAGATGGAGGTAATTGCAAAACAAGTGCTGATACTTTATCGTGAATTGGAGAAAGTGATGCCAAAAATGAAAATACTTCAGAATTTACTCTGTCTAGTCGTTTTTCATGTGTTATGATTGATGGAAATTTTGCTGTAAATCTAAAATGTCTTGGAGTATCTGTATTCCATCGTCTAACAATTTCTTGTGCTGGAATTTTGTAAAAGGTGGAATTAATTTCTGTAATCTCAAAAATCTGAGAATAATATTTTAGCCATTCAGAACTTTTTAGATTCTTGGGATAAAATGTTCCAGACCATCCTTGGTAGCTCCATCCTGTACAACCAATCTTAAAATTCATTTAGATTTTTTATTAATTATTTACAAATATACATGATCTTTTTGATCTAGTTTATTATTCTGATTTACCCACTAGTAGTGAAGACAGAATATAGGATATCCAAACACAATATCCTATTGTCGTGTTACATGTCAATGCCTACCCGCTTGATATCGTAAAGGATAACTCGAAAATTTCTGTCTTCTATTTGGTTAATGTTTCATCTTTGAAGGAAGTTCAATAATGAATCTAGTTGGATTGTTTTCAGCAATTATTCTTCCATTATGTTGCTCTACAAGTGATTTGCAACTAGCAAGTCCCAATCCTGTTCCTTCTTCCTTTGTTGTGTATAATGGCTCAAAGATTTTCTCTAGTTTATCTTCAGGAATACTTGGTCCATTATTTTCTACCTGAATAGTTACTTTATCCCCTCTAACTTTGGATGTTATCTTGATCTCCCCCATACCTTCTATTGCTTGCATGGCATTTACTGCTAGATTGATTAGAATCACTTTCATTGCTTCAAAATCACATTCTATTTCTGCATCTTCAGATACTATCTCTACTGTGATTTTATCTGATTTTGGCAAATCTGCAAGAACTGATTCAAGTATGTCTTTAATTGGGTGCTTTACAAATTTCATGGGTTTTCCTTTGATAAAGTCAAGTACATTGTCAATTTGATGCGTAATTCTGTACATTGCAGCATTAATCCTCTCAAACTTTTCAAGATCATCTGGTTGCAAATTTGGATTCTTTGCCTTTATCACATCCAAAGATACTTTGATTACAGTTAGTGGATTTTTGATGTCATGTGCAAGACGAGATGAAAGTTCCCCAATTGATGATAATTTCTCTTGCATGATTATTTTAGATTTATAATTTTCAAGTTCTGCTGACATTTTGTTTAATGAATCAGCAATTTCATTAACATCCGAATTCAATGATGTTGTATCCATTTTAGTAAAATCTCCCACTGCAATTTTCTTAGTTGTATCAATTAATCCTGAAATGGGCTTTGAAACAAATCTTGATGTGAAAGATATTACTGAAACTGCAGTAACAAATGCAATAATTGATGAACCCATAAATACAGTTTTCATATTTTCTTCAATTCCATACACATCACTTTGAATTATCTCCATTGCAGTGACTTCCATACTGGAATTCTTGTCAATTACTTTATGAAAATCAATCTCTGCTTCTTCTAACAATGTTACAATTTCAGTTCTAGGAATTTCATTATTTTGATATTGTTCAAATATTTTATCATGATTATCTACTGATTGTCTAATCATTGATACACAATCTACAATTTGTTCTTGAGTTTCTTGTGATGCAAGATATTCCCCATTTGGACTAGTTGAATATGCAATTGAATAATAACTCTCAATATTCTTGTTTAGCTCGGCTTTTGATTTTTCATATTTCTCTAAAAATTCTATTTCTTGTTTTTCTGATAACCCATCATTGATCAATTGCATGTTTGCCATATGCATTTCTTGGAAATTCATTTTGATGTGTTGTAAAACTGTGATTGATGGAATGCTCATTAGTTTATGGTACTCTGAAATTTCCTTGATTTCTTGAGAATACTGCCATTGCATAGCACTTGCAATCCCAAAAATTACAAAAAGAATGACAAATCCTACAATAATCAGCGATTTTGTTCTCAATTCTTCCTATCTCTATTTTAGAATGTTATAAAGAGATGTGTGAAGTTTTGATTTACAATCTGAATTATTTTGATAGTTTTTTGGCCTTTGAGAATACTGCTGACCACTGATTCCAGGTAAGCCTACCTGTTTGGGTATTTTGTTTTGATGGATGGTATGATGTGAGTATTTTGAAATCCTCATAAGAGTATAGTTTGTTATGTCCAAACTTTTCAGATTTTACATTATACAACTTGCATGTTGCATCATATGCGATTTTCCCTAGACACAAAATCACTGATACATTTCTTAGAATTTCTTTTTCTTGCTCTAAATAACTAAAACATGTATTCATTTCTTCTCTTGTTGGTTTGTTTTGTGGTGGTGCACATCTAACTGCTGCAGTAATGTATGCATTTTTGAGAATTAACCCATCATTTACAGTTTGACTAGTTGGAATTGATGCAAATCCATGTTTGTGCATCACTTTGGCTACCCAATCACCTGATGAATCACCTGTAAACATTCTACCTGTTCTATTTCCACCGTGAGCTGCAGGTGCTAGTCCAACAATTAGCAATTTGGCTTTTACATCTCCAAATCCTGATAGTGGTTTGCCATAGTATTTTTCTTCTTTGAATCGTCTTACTTTGTTTTTTGCAACATCTCTGATATACACTGATAGTCTAGGACATTTTTTGCAGCTTGCAATCTTTTTGTTTAGTGTATCAATTGATTTTGCCATATCAAATGAGTTTTTTTAAAATACTAAATGCAGCACTATGTCTGTCAGGCGTAATCCATAATCTTTTGTAAATTTTATAATCAGTTTCTAAAACAATTGCTTTATTCTTTGTAGGTCTTGCCGCATCAAAATGAAACCAATCTCTAAAGTTATTTGATCCAGATATTCGTAATCGTCCTGAAAAGAGCCCCATCTTTTTTTCTGAAACTTTTTTGATATGAGTAAACATTACATCTTTTTTGCCCCATGGCAATACCCAAGATTTGAAACGAAGCCTATCTTGATAAATTGAAATGTGTTTGTCAGTGTATAGAGGAGTTTTTGTCATACTTTTGAGTAATATTCTAAATAATTATGAAAACTTGTCGGTAAAAACTACTTTTTCTAGTGGTAGTTGTCCTCCACGTACCATTGCAGGCTGGATTTGCTTACCTATTGTGAGCATCATCGAAATTACATGATCTTCTGGAAGATTGATTATTTTAGATACCTTTTGAGGCTCAAAACCTATCATTGGATTTGAATCATACCCCATTGCTTTTGCAGTAAGCATAATGGTCTGAGCAACTATTCCACAGGATCTCATTGCTTCATCCCGTTGTAATTCATCTTTGCCTTCATAAAATGGCCCCATTGCTGAAACTAGAAAATCTTGTGCTTCTTTTGGTGCATCTTTCCAGTATTGAGCAGGATCTTTTTTCCATGCTTTCAAATCTGCACAAATTATCAAAAGTAATGATGCATCAGTAATTTGAGCTTGGTCCCATGATGCAGAACGAATTTGGTTTCTAATCTCTGTGTCTTTTACATTAACAAATCTCCAGTTTTGCATGTTAAATGATGTTGGAGATAAAACTGCTAGCGACATTATTTGATTTACTTCTTCATCTGTTAGTTTGTGATTGGTATCATAATGCTTTACAGAACGACGTTCTTTGATTGCATCAAATGTATTCATTCATTCTAAGAATTATCCATTGTATTTATTGTTTGTAACAAACTATCTATTCTTCTTCATTGTATTTGTCAAGATTAATGCCGACAAGTGATGCCCATCCGCATAGTTTCTCAACAAAATCATTATCTTCTTGTGTGTACATGATGGTATAACAAGAAATTCTATAAAAGAAATTACTATACACTTATCTTTTGTTCTGAAAAAAATTTGGGAACAGAGTACTAGAGAAAAAATGATAGTACCCTGAATTTAGTTTCCACTAGGAAACAATCGAGTACTTAGAGAATTTGTTTACGAATTACTTCATCAAAGGCTTGTAGATATGCAAACTCTGAATGTATTTGAGGTTGCATCGTACTTGCAGTGTTTATAGCCGGTGTTGTATCATTTGGAATTGATAAAATCTCAGCTTCTACACCTTCTAAAAGTTCTCCAAACTCGTGAACTAGTGAACCTGCTTGGTCTTCTGATACCAAATCGGTAAATCCTAATGCAATTGCTAATAGCAATGCCATTACAATTGTCAGACCCACAGGTTTCTTGTTGACTTGTCTAGTCCCAGGGAAAAATTACCAATTATTCTATTTAAGAGAAAAGTAGAAAAGATTCATGACTGCAGGCGTGAAAAAAGACAAAAAATGTCTCATTTGTAATAAAAGATCCTCTACTATACTACGATACCCTTTATATTCAAAAATTCAAAAAAACCATAATGAAAAGTACACAACTTCTAAGCGTTGTTTTTTCACTGATTATGTTTACTGGCGTTACTGCTGGAAACACAGCATTTGCTGAATCAGATGACGTTGATGAAATTCTAGAAGAGTTTTGTGAAATGACACTTGATGAACGTAGCGACATTCTATCAAAATATGATTTAGATGATTATGCAGAAAAACTTGCAATCATTTGTGATATTGAAGATGAGGATGAACGTGAAGATTCACTTGATGATGTTATTGATGCAATTGAACTAGAAGTCTACGATGAAACATATGACTACTCTGATGATGTCATTGAAGATTTTGAAGACTGTGTTGAAGCTGGATATCCTGTAATGGAATCATACCCAGAACAATGCATGACTGATGACGGTACAGTCTTTACAAATACAGACGATGACGACGATGACTATGACGACGATTATGATAGATATGACAAACATGATTCCCTTGAAGACAGATTAGAACACTTTTGTGAACTAACTGACGAGGAAAAAGAAAAACTCTATGCAGACCATCCAAGAGTTGCACAATATTCTGACAGACTCGCAAACTATTGTGACATGTCTGAAGATGAAAGAGAAGATGCAATTGAGGACTTTGTAGCAGAGCATTTTCCTGGTGAAAGAGAATATGATTTTGATCTTGATGACTTGCTTGATAGATACTGTGGATTAAATGACGAAGATAAACGTGATTTACTTGCAGATCATCCAAGACTTGCACCATTTACTGACAGACTCGCAAACTATTGTGATATGTCTGAAGATGAACAAGATGCCATCGATGACTTGATCGAAGAACATGGTGATAAAATCAGAGCAGAGCTCAGAGATTATTCTAAAGACTATCGAATGGATTACAAAAAAGACATGAGAGAACATCTAGCTAAATACTGTGAAATGTCTGACGAGGAAAGAAAAGCCTATGTCGCAGAACATGACAAAGCAGCAGATCACGTAGAGAAAATGGACAGATACTGTTCACTAGATGAGACTGATAGAATGGATTTCATTGAGGAACACAGAGACGAATATGCAGCACACATGAAAGAGAAAATGCATGATAAAATGTCTGACAAAATGCATGACAAGATGGCAAACCACATGAACTATGATAGATTATGTGCAATGGCAGAATCTGATCGTGCAGCAGAAATCACTGATGTTGCTAAACTTGATAGAATCTCCAAATGGTGTGATATGACCCCTGATGAGAGAAAAGACTACAAGAAAGAGCATCATGGTGAAATGAAAGACAAGATGCATGACAAAGTCATGGATAAGAAACATGCAATGAAATTATCTGACAAATCTGACCGAATCAAGGCAATGATCATGGACAAACGTGACATTTCTGATGAGAAACGAGAAGAAATCAAGATGAAATACATTGAGAAACATGGAGATTTGACTGACAAGAAAAAGTCCGAACTCAAAATGAAGTTTGCAAATCACATGAAACACATGAAGTATAAAATCTCTGATGAGCGAAAATCTGACATTCATGATAGACTAGCTGAGATGAAAGCCTTCAAGGCAGAACTCCGCGAAAGATCATCTGAAATGACTGACGAGGAAAAACAAGAACTTAGATCTGAATTCATTGAAAAGGCAAAAGACATGCAATTAGCATGGATTACTCCACGTACACAAATGACTGCTGGCATTGATGCTGCAGAAGTTGAATGTCGTGAAGGATTTAGCCTAGTAATGAAAGCATCAAATGGTGTTGCAATGTGTTTGAAAGCAGATACAGCACTTAAGATGATAGATAGAGGAATTGTAGTTCCTGCTAACTAATTTTTTTCTTTTTTATTTTTGTAAAGATTTTGAAAATAACAATAGTTCTTTTATAGCAGATCACAATTTTTTTCAAAAACTGCCTAGTTCTGCATAGTTATACTTCTTTGATGAGTGATTTGATGCTTGAAATACTCTCATCATTGAGTTCTATTTCCTTATGATGTTCAATTACATGCTCTGTAACTTTGCTGAGTAATTCTTCTTCAGATTCTGCAGTTGCAGACCATGAACAGTCTTTTCCTGCATCTGAACAGCTAATACTTTTTGCCATAAAATAGACTCATCAAAGAGATATTTATTTTATATTCCAATTTATGATACGATCTTAAATTATATGAATGGATTTTTGATAATTCCATTTGCCAAGTGAACAACTAATCCCACACCAGTGCCACCACATACAAAAATTCCTAAAAGAACCAATCCATCACGTTTGTCCATTTAGAATTACTCTAAATTTCTAACTTATGAAGCTAAGTATATCCTCAGATGTTACTCAAGACTTTGCAATGTCGTAATCTTCTTTTCCGTTACCAAATTTCTGTGTGATGATTTTCACTCTGTGCTTTTTCCCTCTTTGGATATCTTGTGCCAAAACTGTAGGATTGCCTTTATCGTAAAATTTTGCGACTATCATTTTTCTTGATGTGTAAAAATTCTTTATCCCATCAAATTCTTCTTCAGTTTCTATATTGATTTCAGTAATGGTCTCTTTGCCAACTTTTTTTTCAACATTTTCAACTTTTACTATGGTAAAAACTCCCTTGTCATCTAGTTTTGAAAGTGAATCTTCGGCCATTTTTTACTCTTCATCTTGTCCATCAGTATTGATATTATCACATTCAGGCATTGACATTGAAATTTGATCATCTTGTTTTATCAAATAATCCAATGTATTCATGATGATGCTGATTTTACCCTTTGATAATTAAGCATATTGATAGAGTTTAGAAAATAAACTCAACGAAATAGGACAACTGAAGCTACAACAAAAAAAGAGGTAATTCCAACATAGGTCAAGGTTGGCGATAAGATTTGTCGGGATACCTGTCTTGCTTCAGCCATTAAGTATTCTATATTTGAAAAACTATTTGAACAAATTTGGCTACAAGTTTGAGCACAAAAAAGTACTAACTTTACTAATCCTTTGTATTATTTGTAGACAGTATTGGAGTGAAAAATCTATTCAGGGCGGTTCAAATTTTTTGCAATCTCTTCATACTCTTTGAAATTATCCAATTCTTCTAATTTCATTATTTCTAATAGATTCGTTGTTTCATCAATTAGCTTGGCAAGTCGTCTTAGGGATTGTTCATACTCTTTGTCTTCTTTATTTTCCCATTCCTCTAATCTTTTTTTAAAGAAATCAATACGACCAAGCTTGTAATCAATTTCTGATACCAAAATCTTGATTGACTCTAATTTCATTACTTTATTTTGGAAATTACAAACTTAAGCTTATTGACAAATTTCAGTTTGGGAAAAAATACAAGTCCAAGCCAGGCCCCGGTTAGGGTGTGAACATTACGTTCAGGGGTAAGGGTGAACTTGCCTATGTATACTATGTAACAATTTCACTTAAGGAACCTGGAAATTCTCACAAAGATCTGATTCCATTTTGGAAATCTTAGGATTCACAACCAATTCCATCCTTGTCTCCATCAAATCTTTGAGGATCAGGTTGCAAAACTTCAAAATTCTTTTGTGGAATATCTCCACAATCCAAGTCAGGTGAATCAACTGGAATACAAAAATCAGGATATGACGGATCACAATTCATTGATTCTTGTAACTCACATCCAAATCTTTGAGCCCATGAATTATCTGAAAACTCACTGGTACTGCAATATCGTGTAGAAATTTCTGCATGTCCATTATACAGTAATGCAGAGTTTAGTGATTTTCCTTCACAGAAAACATTTGCAAGCAATCTTTCATACTGGTCATATGGCTGCAAGTCATCTTGATCAATTGTAATGTAACTTCCCTTAGGACACATTTGTGCAGTAAATGCACTAGCTGTTGCAAATCCAGGCTCATTTATTTCAGGAGTATCAACAAGGGATAGTCTGATTTTATAATTTGTTGTATGGATGGTATCCCCATCTACAATTTTAGTTACTAATTGTGAAACACATTTTGCTTCTCCAATACATCTGTGAGAATCAAAGTCTGCTTTTGATTGAACTGGTTCGTTATTGTAAATATCTGTAAACTGTTCTAATCCAACTTCTTTTGCTGCAACTCCTGTCTTTTCACCTGTAGCCAAGTCAGTTCCTGTTTGTGATTGATAGACTAGTGAAGCTGCAATGAATAACACAAATGGCACAACAACTAATGCTGCAATGGATACAGGTTTCACAAGGATTTTCTAAAATATATGAATTTAAGAATTACTTTTCATAGTTTTATGGTTTGATAGGTGGATTCAATCTTTGTTCTTCATCAATACGGTCATAGCAATTATTCAGTTCATCTGGTTGGCCCATGTAGAGTTCTCTGCATTCTTGCTCAAGATATGTTTTTTGTAGTAATTGCCATGCAGCTTCATCACTTTGTTCTTCTGATGTTTCAATATTTTGTGGTTCCATTGATGAGGTTAAAAAAACTGCAAACCCTACACCAATAATAATGGAAATTATTATTGCAATAATGATTACTAGATTCATTTCTCCAACTCTTCAATTTTGGCTTGAAGTTCTTTGACTTTTTTTCTTAACTCAATGTTTTCATCTCTTAGAGAGTCTCTTTCTCTTGTGAGTATTTCATTAAGATCCATGAAATATGCTGTAAAAAATCCAAACTTAAGGGTATTGAAGATGTATTTTCAATGTTGACAATATGATGATGTTTTTATCAATAGATTATTAATTCATAAAACATGTCTGGTGAATCCTTGAATCAAAAATGTAAATTACTTTCAAAAGAACCTGAAATTCGTTTTGCAGGATTTTTAGATATGATGGGTAACCTTGTAGTAGGTTCATTTTCAGATGGGATTAAACCTCTAAAAAATGATAATGAACGCAAAAAGATGTTCATAGAGGCAGTATTGAGGATTAGAACCAGACAAGATTTTGATGAAAATCTTGGACCTGTAGAATATGCAGCAGCTAGACGAAAGAATGTGGTAACTTTTACTTTTCTGTATAGTGATAAGGTTCTCTTTATTTCAGCAGAACCTAACGTGGATATTGATAAAACTGCTCAAAAAATAATGAGCATGTGTTCATAATCTCCACAATATACTCATGGTTCCATAAAATGCAATAGTTGCAATAATAATGACAATTACTCCTTTTGTTGCATCCTTCACAATTAAAAATTAAAAATCACAAACTTAAGCTTGTTGCAAATTATCAAGAATAATGTTTACCCATAAAACAATGCTTACAAATTCTACTTCCCACTCTAGTTTTCAAAAATGCTATTTTCTCATCATCTAGTCGTCCATGTTGTATCAAATTGAGCAGTTCTTCTCCATCAATCATTTCAAAATTTATTTTACAGTTACATTTTGAACATTCACAATCAATTTTGGAACCCAATGGTACAGTGATGTATTACCAATCTTATAATTATTCAGAAAACTATTCTAAATCAGGATCTTCATACTTTTCCCAAATGTTCATCTTCAACCAACATCCATTACACATAGTTGGCATATCATTCATCTCATCAATAGATATTACATGATTCTGATGACAAATTTTACAGGTAAAATATTCTGTAATTAACTCTGACATGCAAAAAATTCAAAATCATTGCCTAAAAGCATCACTACACAAGTGAACTAGACTCCAAATGACTTAGATTTTTTTTCACATTTCGGACAATTTAGTCCTCTAGTTTCAAGACCACACTTTTTACAGTATACATCAATCCCTGCTACCTCTCGTGGACCTGTTTTTGATATTTTAACAATCAAAATTATTACTAGTAAAACACCGATTGCAACTCCAATGTATGCTAGTACCATATGTACAATAGCACTTTATCCAATAAAAGTCTCTTTTACACAGTTAACACATACTGGTTTGCCAAAATTTTCTTAACATCCTCAATGTATTGTCGTTTTGTACTACCTACAAATCTCCAACGTGCTTCCATTTCGTCTTCTAGTATTTCATAAACCAAATCAATTTCTTCACCTGCATCAATTTCTCGTTTAGCAATTATCATTAGCTCTTGTAATCGTAGTTTTTTTCTCCATGTGTGGGCACAATCAGCCATAATTTTTCTTGAAATTATACTCTAAAAGGATCACTATGCATTGGAACTATTTTGTAAACTCAAAGAGAAATATCTTTTCCAGGAACCAGCTTGCTACTTTTTGGAACGTCATGAATTTCTAATCCTTCTAAATATTCTAATTGTTCTGAAATTAATCTTGAATCTCCAAATGATATCAAAATCCTATCATTATGTCTTATTTCATAGAGATCAATATTTGAAATAGATTTCCCATTTACCGAAATTGTCATAGAATTTTCTGAATCAATACAGTTCTGGTTTGGATCTGTTTGACCTCTTAACACAATACATTCAGATGTTATCTCTAACCCAAATGATGAAAACAACATATCTAACGGAACATCCGTTGCATGTTTGTGAATCAAATATGGATTGTCACTTTCAAAATGAATGTATTTACTTTGAAGTTGAAACCGTGGATGTGAAAAATCTATTTGGTCTCCATTAACATATACTACTATTGCTGCATGTGCATGATCACTTCCGAATTGTCCTACTCTATAGTGTTCCACCATTCTTTCTTCTAACGTCTTAAATGCAGCATTATCTAAAATTTCAGAATCAATTTCACTTTGATTTAGAAAATAATATGTAAAGACCCCTGCTGCAACTAACACAAAAGCTATTCCAAATATGGCAAGTGATCTTCCATTTGAATTTGATTCTGTTTCAGGTACAAAATATGCAGAGTTACTCTCGTCCATTCGTCCTGGAAGACTAAAATCAGAATCTTCTTTTGGTAGAACCTTCTCAGTCAAGTAATTCTCATTATCGCTTTATCGTATAAATTTCCATGTTTGTAATTTTTCTATCTATATTCCCCACCACAATCTCCAATGACATCAAAGAGATCATTTGATTTTGCAGTGACGTTACCTATTGATGAAATATCTGATTCGTCTAATTTTACATTAAACACTTTAGCATTATCATCTCTGTGTTCAACAATACCTAGTCTTGCACCAATGATGACGCCTGCAACTTGCGGTTTGTCTAAAACAAAACGTGTTGCAACATTTGCAATACTGCAATTGTGTTTTTGTGCTATATTATTTAGTGTAGATAACAATTCTTGGAATAACTGCCATCCACCCCATGCATCTATCATATTCTTGTATTTTTGTAGACTAGATGTAGTTAGATCACCTCTGTGAGGTTCATCAACTGTTAGGTATTTCTCTGAAAAGAATCCTCCAAGTAAAGTTCCATAAGCCAGTATTTTGATTCTATGTTTTGTAAAAAATGGAGCCATTATCCTATCTGGCCTCTGGTCAAGTATGGAATATTGAACCTGGTTTGATACTATATTGTGTCCATGTTCTTTCATTACTTTGACTCGTTGAGTATCAAAGTTTGTCAGTCCAATGTGTTTTATTTTATTTTCATTTTGTAATTTTGATAGAACATTTAGTGCATCAAGATAACTTGCATCATTGTAATCCCACCAATGAAACTGGAGTAAATCAATACAATCAGTGTCCATTTTTTGTAATGATTGTTCGATATAGTGAGTTACAATACTATTACTCATTGGACCTGGATTTGGAACAAACTTAGTTAACGCCTGAAACTTCTCTTTGCCAATTTTTCTTCTAAACTGACCAATTAGTGATTCAGCAGGACCGTAAATATCTGCCAAATCCCAAGTTGTAAATCCTGAATTTTGATATTTTTTCATACCCTCTAGTGCAGAATCTGTTTCAATCTGACCATGACCTCCAGCAACTTGCCACATTCCATTAAGAATTCTACAAATCTCTAAATCTGCAAGCAGAGTTTTCTCAATTACCATATACTATGCCATTTTTCTTTCAAAAAAATAGTTTACTAGGATAATATTGAAGAAAAACTCTACTAAAATAGAATATTATTTTGGATCTAGTAAAAAGTGCAGAATTATTTGCAAAGAACAAACATGCAGGACAGTTTAGAGCAGATGGAACTACACCATATTCAAAACATCTAGATGATGTCATAAACAGACTCAAAAGTTTGGGTGTCATTGATGAGAATATTCTCTGTGCAGGATGGCTCCATGATACTATAGAGAATACTGATACAACTTTTGATGATTTGTATGAACAATTTGAAAGTGAAATTGCAGTTTTAGTATCATCATTATCAAAAGACATGAAATTGACTAGAAAAAAAAGAGAGCAAGCATACGTTATACAACTCAAAGAAGCATCTTTTAGTGCAAAATTAATCAAACTTTGTGATATCTCTGCAAACTTGAGTGACTTGAAAAACTATGAAGCATCAAAATCAAAAAAATTACGACAAGTAAAACAAAAAAGACATTATCTAAACATAATCAAAAATGATCTAATCGGAAATACATACTATCCATATGTTCAATCTCTTTTTGAAAGTGCAAATTTGATTTTCATAAAGTATGCCCAAAGACCAATATCTATTCAAACCAAGAAAAATTAGCCTCAAATCTTTTCAATATTCTTAAATTCATTAATTTTTTAGAAAAAACATGTCTAAAAATGAAAATTCTGAAGAATTTCATTTGTTAGATCAGCTAAATAAAAAATATTTTACAGAACTTGAGCATTCTGTTCCGCACATCCAACAGACACTATTTGATTTACAAAATGAATGCTACAAGACATGGAGAAATGCAGTTACTGCAAATACATCTCTTTACAAAGAATTTCTAAGTACTTCTGGATATAATTTTATGTCCTCAAAAGCTGCCAAAGAGATTTTTGAGAATATGAGTGAAGAAGGTCTAAAATTCAGAGAATTATGGAATAAATTTACAATCTCTAATATTGAATCTGTAAAGAACAATGCAAAAACATTGAATGATAATGCAGATGCCTTTGTTGAATTGAACAGAAAAATAATGCATTACTGGTTATCTGCATTTAATCCAAAAACAAACTAATCTAATGCTACAACAGCAATAATTACAACTAGACTTCCAATCATTGCCATGATTGCCATCTTGCTTTTTTCACTCCATCCTTCTTTTACTGTTACTCTCATGATGATATTCTCCAAATTTTTTGTATTCACTTAAGCCTATTGCTAGTTCTCACAGAAATATCTAAATCCCAATCATTTGAGAACTAATTATCTTGGAACTACCACGTGGAATGAAAGACTTTGAGGGTACAGAAAATGCAAACATTGAACACATTAGGAATCATTTCAAGAAATTATCAAATTTGTATGGTTTTTCATTTATGGATCCATCTCCAATTGAGTTACTATCTACATTGGAGACAAAGTCTGGCCCTGGAATAAGAGACGAGATTTACTATTTCAAGGATAAAGGAGACAGGGAAGTAGCATTAAGATTTGATTTTACAATGGGACTCACAAGATATGCAGCCTCTCAAAAATCCATGAAACTTCCAGCAAAAATCTCAGCCTTTGGTGGAGTTTTCAGATATGACGAACCACAAAAGGGAAGATATCGATACTTTCACCAGTGGGATATTGAAGTTTATGGTAAAGCCAGTCTCGAATCAGAAGCTGAAATCATAGAAATTACATCCAGACTATTTGATTCACTCTTACTAAAAGATATTACAATTGACATCAATCACAGAAATCTTGTAGAGCCTTACATCAACAAAGTGTTTGATTCTAAAGAACCAGAACTAGTTGCAGATATTCTTCGAGCAGTTGACAAAATTGCAAAAAAACCAAAAGAGCAAATTCTAAAAGAATTCCAAGAAAAGGGATACGAAACTCAAAAACTAGAAAAAATTCTAGAGTTCTCACAAATCAAAGGTAACATTGCAGAAGTGGAAAAAGCATTTGACACTACACAACTAGAATCATGGGATGAACTAAAAGCATTAATTGATTCACTAGAAAATAGGGGAGTTTCAAATGTTAGAATTAATTTCGGTATAGTAAGAGGATTAGATTACTATTCAGGAATTGTCTTTGAAGTATTTGATAAAAACTCAACCTTAGGTGCATTAGCTGGTGGAGGAAGATATGATACACTAACTAAAGCATTCAACAGAGAAGATATTGGTGCAACCGGAGTTGCAGGTGGGGTTGAAAGAATAATCTTAACAATGCAAGAGCAAAAAATAATTCCAGAGTCTTCACAAAATAGAGTTGCAGTATTATACATTAATGAAGAGATGCAAAAGATAGCTCATTCTATTGCATCACTACTTCGACTAAACAATATTCCAACTGATATTGATTTAGCAGGACGTAACATGAAAAAACAAATGGATATTGCTACAAATTCTAAATTTGCAATAATAGTTGGTCCACAAGAACTTGAAAATGGAAATGTAGTTCTCAAAGATATGATAAATGGAACTGAAGGAATTATTTCACTAGAAAAGCTAACTGAAGACCCAAAATCTATTCTTAATTTAGAAATGCTCTAGTTAGCATCATTATTTCAGGACCAGTAGTTAATGATCCAACCACCACACAGTGATTATTTACCAAAATACCTGATGATACATAGGGAATTCCATTATTGATAGAACTCTGCTCTACTTTTACGCCTAAAACATTAGATATGGTCTTCATATCTTCCTCATTAGCCTCAGGATGGATTGCACCACCAGTATCATTTGCAACAAGTACAACTCCTGTTTGGTTGAATCCAGATATTTTTTTCTGAATTACCTCAACTCCTAAAACATCTGAAATAGTTTGGCAGTCTTGTTTTGATAACCATGGTGAAACAACTGCACCTTTGTCATTTGCACAAATTACATTTCCAAGTGCATTAAATTTTGTATCCAAAACTCCAACTTCTAAATCAGTTTCAGCTTTAAGATAATCATATTCATTTTGATAAGCAGTAGTTGGTAACAAAACTCCTTTATTGTTCATAACTGATAATGCACCAATCAATCTTGTATTTGCAATGGCAGTTTGATGAATTTCGATATCAAGATATTCTGCAAGTTTATCAGCTTTGGTTTGAGCAAATCCCATTGGGACTAGTCCAATACTATCGTTAACACTAATGTACACTCCAAGGTTTGGTCCCCTATACACATCATACTTGATAATATCCATATCCAGAAAATTGATCGTTGATCGTTATGAACGTAAGGAATTTCCCTTCCTGACAGATACATAGTTTACTTGTATGTTCGTAAAACAGCTATCTAGCTTTAAATAATAACTACTAGAAAATTGTATCATGCCAATAGCAGAAAATTTTCCTGAAGGCCTAAAGCCAACTGGAAAAATTAGCCTCGATGATGGAAATTTCCATATCATGTGGGGTCCAGGTAAAACTACAAACACTGATGGTTCACAAGTTGAAACATTAGCTGATGCAGATGTTGTTGCAGCTTATGCAGCAAGAGGAGAAGAACAAGTTCCTCTTGGTGTTAGTGGAACAATGGTTGCAGTAGATTGGGATTCTTGTGTTGCTGATGGTGCTTGCATTGAAGCTTGTCCTGTACAAGTATTTCAGTGGTACAGAACCGAAAAAGATATTCCAGCAAAAGATGTTGTTGGTCAAACCTTTGCAGGAACTGGCAGTGATGTAAAAGATGAACGCAAAGATCTTACAGATAAAGCAGATCCAATCCGAGAACATGATTGTATTTGGTGTATGGCCTGTGTTTCAGTATGTCCACCAGCAGCTATCAAAGTCGATCAGTCAAATGTTGAAAAACATGAAGGCGCTGCAAAAACTTTGTAAGTTTTACGAATCTAAACCTAGAAATTTTTGATTTTTATATTATTTTTTGAATTTAGTCCCAACTAATTTTGTCTAGATTTAAATATTATTTAGAAATATTATTTTTCATGGTAGATCTACAAATACCAGAAGATTTTTGTCACGACGACGTAAAACCAAAAGGACAAACTAACCATTCCGATGGTGAAAATTTCCACTATATTTGGGGTGACGGAAGATCTGATGGTGCAGCATTTTCAAACGACGATGTAAAAGCAGCCTATGAGGCAAGAGGAGAAACACAAGTTCCTCTTGGAATTCATGGTACTACTGTTGCAGTCGATTGGGATTCCTGTGTAGCAGCTGGTTCATGCATGAGTGTATGTCCAGTTCAAACATTCCAATGGTACAGAACCGAAAAAGATATTCCTGCAGACAAATGTATGGGAGAAACTTTTGATGGTACTGGCTTGACAGAACAAGACGAAAGATTAGATTATACAGACAAATCACAACCAATCAGAGAACACGATTGTACTGTTTGTATGGCTTGTCAAGAAATCTGT
>Ga0114933_10002646_pt1 | contig 18178 bp, 27 predicted proteins | sample 4SBtaG_FD_89691 | JGI IMG/M metagenome (GOLD analysis project Ga0114933, IMG submission 89691) | Deep subsurface microbial communities from Kolumbo volcano to uncover new lineages of life (NeLLi) - 4SBTROV12_W25 metaG | ecosystem: Environmental > Aquatic > Marine > Volcanic | place: Kolumbo... | reverse complement strand
CTAGAGAACTGATTAAAATCTTTTATAATATTGAAACTGTTATCACTTGAGAATAGCTGGGTAATCTTACCGGCACAGCCATATGCAGGCCCCGGAAGGTCTGGATTCCAAAGTATATAAAATTTTCGTCCATACTTAGCGGCTAAGCGTTTAGCGCTAACTATTGCACGAATTCTATTGCATAATCCTGATTGTGGCTCCAGCACTAGAGCCTTGATCCTGCTTCGTCCCATTTAGTCCAGTCTCTTAACGTCGAATACCTTAATAATCTCATCTACTAACTTCTTAGGAAAGTCTAAGTCTCTAGCTTGCATTACAGCCAATACTGGGCAGTCATGTAGTAAGTCATAAACTGCGTGTAACTCCATAGCTTCTTCATCTTTGCCATCCATTACCATTTCAGCAATAGCTATCTCAATCCTCATCATGAGTTCTGTTGCCTGCGTACAAAATGGACATGTGTAGAAAGTATCTCCCTCTCTAATCACACCATTACCATCACAATGAGAACAATACACCTTGTTATTAGATTTTTCTTCTTTCATGGTATTAACCTTAGTGGAGGCGGCGGGAATCGAACCCGCGTCCTGCAATGTTTTAAGAAAAGCGTCTACATGGTTATTCCGTTGTTATCGCACATCGGAAGAAGCTATCCGAATTATCGGAGTCAGGCAAGTTCTATTGCCATCATCCCTTCACATATTCGGGCAGGGCGACCCTATCCGACAGTTATCGGAGTCAACACAATTTGGTAATAAGGTTTGTGTAACCCCAGCAGCTAGGCTGCGATTGCAAAATTAGATTCAGCAACTAAAAGTATAGTCAACTTTTATAGTGGCCTGTTGACCAACCACTCCATGCAACTCATCCATCCACATTCAGTCGATGCCTATTCGCCCCCTTGACTTCCATCTCCTTATAATACATACACCAAGGCGGTTCATGTCTTTATACTCAGAAACTTCCCTATGGTGACAAATTCTCTCCCAAGCCCTCCTCATTCCAGTAGACCATCTTATGTCGTCTAGGATGTATAAGGAGTCGTCGTCCATATTCTGTAGTATCTGTTTATAGTAGTCAAATGTCCTCTGTTCGTTATGATCTCCATCACAAAAAGCTAAATCAATAGTGTCATTTGTAGAAAGTATTGTAGGAAGAGCCTCCGAAAACTTTGAGTTAACGACATCTATATTATCCAAGCCAAGACTATAAAAAACATCTTGACATAAATCGGCTAATGTCTCGTCTCCCTCTACCGTTATTACCTTACCGTTGTTCCTGTTTAATTTCAATGCCGCTGCCATATAGCAGGTGGATATACCAATCCCAGTCCCAAGCTCAAGACAGACTTTTGGCTTAGTCGATCTAACAAGGTTAAATATCTTTTCTCCTACACCACTGACCAGCCCCATCTTATTGCATATCTCGCCCATAGTCCTCTTGGCCTTTGAGCCGTCTGGTCTGAAGCCATAATCCCTAACCTCTATACTTTTATCCTGAGCCGCCAACTCATTCTTTATCTTAAATATCTTTGCAAGCTCTTCCTTATCTCTCTTGGTGAGCTTTCTTTCTAAGTACTTGTCTACTTTACTCATCTTACTTTCTCAGAACCGTCCCATGTTTTGTATTTCTCATCAACAAAGATCTTTTGAGAGGACACACTCTTATCTCCCACTCTTTTAATAGGGGCTCCTCCAATGACAGAAGCCATAGTACCAAAACTACTAAAGGTACTCCCTATTATCTTTATAGTCTGACCCAGTAATAAAAGTTCACAAAGACCCCTCTTAACTCCACGAATAGTAGTCCTTGTATTTGGGCAATCTTTATATGGGTGTTTGAAGGTTATACACCTGCCTTTATACTTTTCAGATACCTGCTTCTTTGTTTCTTCACAGTCACTACATAAGAAGAAAGGTTCGTCAGTCTTATCCATCTCTTTATAAAAATGGGACAACTTTGAGTACTTCTTGCTCTTTTTATTGTCTGTGCGTCTTATGTGAACGCCAACCATATCAGAGACATTATGTTTATTGCTGAACTCGGATACCACATCCTGTATCTCATCTACAGGTGCCAATGAGCGTATATATGGGTGGACTTCAGCCCACATCTCATCTGACCACACTGTAGGGCCTTCTTTGTAGGAGAACACGCCGCATGTACTTATCTCTATTTCTTTTTCTGACTCTAAGTCTAAGTATAAATCCCTTTGAACTCTATTGCCTGATCCATAAGTCTTCCATCCATCTCTGGGGGAACAATCAAAATGATCCTTGAATAGGTCACTGAAGTCTGCCGCCATACCGGAATACTTAAGCCAAGACAGAACAATATCCCTGTCCATTAGGTCTGCTATCCATATGGCACAACCTAACGCACGCAGTCGATTTGCAAGACCAGCAGTCGGGTTTATTCTAAATTCCATGCTTACTCATTAATAGAAGGAAATATAGGCTCAATCTCTTCAACGGTGAGAGAACCTGCTCTTTCTATTATAGCATGTGTAAGGTCTCTTGTCAACCTTTTATCGTCAGTATCTAGATGTTGTTTTACCGCTCGCCTAAGAAGGGCTCTCTGAAAGAGAGTTGGGGAGGCGCACATCTCTTGAAACGACTGAGGCGTCTCCCGGCAAGAGTTAACTAGCCTTATAATCTCTAGGACTATTTCTGCGACGATAAGAACTAGGGCGGGGTCGATGCTCACATGAGCATCTTCCCTCCTAGAATAATAAACCTTGGCTATTTCGGAAGCTAAAGATTTGATATTGTCATTCATAACTACATCTTTTTCTTATAGCCTGCGTCTTTTTTCTCTTGGTCTTTTTTCTTCTTTTTGTCTTCCATTTTCATCTCGTCATCATGACCTGCGTCTGAGTCGTCAACTGGAACACACTTGCCATCTTTCTCTACATAGCCTTCGTTACAGTTAGGTGGATACCCAGCTTTTTCATCGGCCTTGGTTCGGATATGCTCTTCCAGAGCTTCAAAAATCTTTTGCTTCTTCATTTTATTCCTCCTTAGGGATTGCCATATAGTCTTTGTATCTTCCTTATATCGTCCTCTTTAGGCTCAAGAGCATTATTAATATAGGGAAACATTAATGAGTTAGGATCATTCGAGTGATCCAGTCCAAGTAAATGCCCAATCTCGTGGGCGGCAACAGATAATAGGACTGTACCTTCATTGCTGAACTCAGGTAAAACCCAATTTTCTGCTGTATCAAACTTCGATACCAATATTCCATCAAAATTTTTAGACGGTGGAAGCTGCGCCCAAGCAAGTACTCCCCCAAGTCTTCCAAAGTTTTCTCTCTTTCTTCCGCTTACTGTTATTATAATATCATATTCTTCGCCAGATTCTACCTGTTCAAAGGTTAAAGGCGTCACCTGAGACCATGAGTCAAAAGCCATGCTAAACTGTTGATCCCATATTTTCTTCTCTAGGTCATTGTCTCTGCCAGTAATTACATATCTAAAGTTTTCTCTATCCCACTTATTAGGCCTGCGCAGATCACTCACTGTTAGTTTGTCTTGCACTCCACAAAACGGCTTTTTACTTTCAGAGCCATTAACAGAAAGTCCAAATAGCGACACAAGCCCACACAACAAAAATTCTCTTCTAAACATCTCTCCCCCTCCCGACAAAAAAAGTAAGCCCCTATTGCTAGGGGCTCTTTGAGACTACTTAAGCAGTCCCGTGATTGAGTCCATAGACCACCATCCCTGCATGATGCCGAGGCTCAAGATCCCACCGCCAACCAATAAAATAAACATGATCGGCTTTTCTCTAGCCATTTCCAATGGGTGAGTTACTCCGTACAAAACATTCTTAATCAACTTACCTTTTTCAAAGCTCATAATAAAACTCCAAACAAAAATTAAACAAACAAAACAAAACGATTAAAACAATCCTTTGATCTTGTCCATCCAGCCACCGCCGAAACTAAAACCACCCTTAAAGATGATTAAATATGCGGCTATGGCAGCTACTATCAGAAAGACTAGCCATTTTCTTTTAGCGGCTACTGCATAAAATTTTGCAGTAATTTCTCGTATTCTTTCTAAGCGAAAGTCTCGTCTAGTCTCTTTCTTCTCTGCCGCACGATCTTTACGTTCTTTTTTCTTATCTTCTTTATCTTCTTTATTACCAAATAAAGGCATGTTCCCGCTCCTTATATACACCTAATTATGATGGACTGCCATATAAACTTTGTATTCTCTTAACGTCATCGTCAAACTGAGGGCGATTGACATCAACAGCGTAGTAGGGAGCCATAAGCGCGCCTTCTACAGATGAATGGCTTAGTCCTAAAATATGTCCTATTTCGTGAGCCGCTACATTTTTAAGAAGCGTGCCCTTCTTACTGGGATCTGTTATCCAGATCTCATCCGTGTCAAACTTCATCAACAACTGACCGTTGAAATCCTTTTTAGGTGGGAGATATGCCCACGCTAAAGTACCAAGAGGCCCGTCAAAATGACTTGCCTGCCCAGAGCCAATATCTATTATAACATTGGCAGAATTTCTATCACCTATCTGTTCAAACTCAAGTGTTGAAACCTTTGACCAAGAATCAAATGCCTCTTTTATCAGACCGTCCCAAACTTCCGGTGCTAAATCTGTGTCTCTATTTACTACACAGTAGCTTAGCTTGTTCATTGCCCATTTTTTAGAATTGTCATCTAAATTAAAGTCTGGGCAACCACATCTAGGAATTCCAAAGGAATCCACATACGTTACAGCAATACTCATAATAACCCCTCCAAAGAAAAGACTGCTGGTATATAATACTATACACCAAGCAAGTCAATGCCATGAACGCAGCATCGGGGGTCGTTAGACAGTTTTATCTCATCTATAAAGATTCTTCTATACAAATCAAAGACTAATATTCTCGCTGGAGAGGAGCCCAAAAACACTAAATTATCTTTCCTTGCCATTCCTCTCATCCAATTAGCTTTGGCTATTTCATCATCAACTTCTTCAATCTCACCCATATACTTAGGAATAGCATAAAATATTCTATCATAAGGGGTTGTGATTTCAAGCTTTTCTACATAGGTTTTGTTGGCTAGAGTAACATCTGGGTATTCTTCAAAGTTGTGTGTAAAGCCTCCTATAACTAGATCTTGGACTTCCTCTAGAGTTTCAAAGTCATACAAAGGAGTCAAAGCCCCCGCAAAGACTAAGCGATCATTATGGGCTGATATAGAGTTTACATGTATTTTATCTTGTAGTCCAGACGTACTATCTACTTTGACTTTATCGGCAACTGTATGATGAATTTCGTGCTGAACGCCGACAATGTGCCAACACTCAGCCAGATTCAAATGCTTATCCAGCTTTACTATACAGTCTTGTCCGGTAGAGGTCAGCCATAAGTGATCGTCATAATAACATATCTCATGCACCGAATCAAGGTATTGCTTGTCGTGGCGCGATGATATAGTCTTAAATGTTTCAGCATCCAATATGCTTACGCTGCTAGATCCTGCGATATAGATTCTGTCATCTACTACAGCAACACCCCTAAGACCTCTCTCTCCTCCCCTCTCGTTATCTCCTCCAAAGTCTTCCTTGCATGTACTTTGGTATACAATCTCTTTGCTTGGGTAGTCTATGACGTGGAAGCCACCATGAACATCTCCCTGTTTAGCTGCTCTGACTACAGTTGTAATCGCTATTTTCATATATCAAAGAACATCCATCGTTTATCTTGAGCCTGACCCTTATCTACCAGATCAAGGTAGTCTCTAACCTCATCCCATGTACTAAAGATAGTCTCATGTGGGATTGTTCCCAGAAGCCAGTCAGGAGTCTCATTCTTCCCCTGCTTAATTCTTAAGATAATGGGCTTCTTTTGTCGATTAGCCAAGAATAGCTCTTCATAGGTTCCGCAGGGGTGTATGTCCAAATCTAAGTTTACAACTAAAAAGTCAGAAATGTCTACCATTCTTAGATCTGTGTTTCTTATAACACGCATAGAATCGGCAATCTTCTCATATTCGCCGTTTGCTTTCCATCTCCTTCTCTCTTCTCTGCCCTCTATATCCTCAACACCTATATCAATAGGCTTATTGGCTGGATCAAATACAACAACTCCACGAGTCGTTAAGTATTGCCCAATCTTTCTTCTCCATCCTACTCCACCATCTGGCACTCGATCCATCGCGCCACATAAATAAGTCCTCAAACCTGCTATCTTATTAACAGGCTTTATTGGAAGCTGTATAGAATACTTTTTCATGAAAGAATCTTTACTACAATAGATAATAAAATTATTAATGGTATTGCTATCATACCAAACCCTAAAACAGATAACCAACCATTCCAAATCACTGGTATCTTCATCTCCCCTCCCCCCTATTTATTTTACGTCATCAAAACAATTCTTTTATAATTTTTCCAGAATTTGCGATTTTCATTGGGCGACCACTATTGCTCGTAAAGGTCGTCGTAAGAGAAATGCCCAATGCCTTACATACCGATGCCATAACATCCTGAGAGGTATATGGCTCTGTTTCTACTCTAGTGCCGTCTGAACTGGTCTCACCTACAGCGATGCCACCCTTCATTCCACCGCCTCCAACAACAACACTCCAACTGCGTGCCCAGTGGTCACGTCCTGCGTTACCGTTGATGCGTGGAGTTCGACTGAACTCACCCATCCAGATGACAACTGTATCGTCAATCAGACCTCGCTCTTCCAAGTCTTCAAGCAGAGCGCTCATGCCTTGATCTAGCATTGGTAGTTTATTATCTCTAAGGGTTGGGAAGATGTTCTGGTGATTATCCCATCCTCCTAGATTTACTTCAATAAAAGGTACACCTGCCTCTGCTAACCTTCTAGCCATAAGGCATCCTTTACCAAAGTTATTCTCTCCATACCTCTCTTTTACTGAATCTGGTTCACCAGCGACCTTAAGCGCATCCATCTGAGTGCTAGTCAGTACATTGAATGTTTCTTTTAGAATCGCCTGATGCTCTTTTGCTAATGACCCTCTTCTCTGGCTAATAAAACCAGACTCTATGGCGTCCAGTGCATAAGCTCTTTGGTAGAACCTCTGGTCTATCTTCATGTCTAGATTTCTTATTCTACCATCGCTATTCACAACGAATGGAGAATACTTAGCACCAAGAAAACCAGCGCCCATGCTAGAGCCACCAACAGATATAAACTTAGGTATTGCAACGTCAGGTCTCTCTAACTGGTGAGATATGACTGATCCATAACTTGGATGGTCAATAGACGGGTTAGGTACATATCCGGTATGCATATAATACCTGCCACGCATATGATCTGCCTCCCTAGTACTCATAGATCTTATGATAGCTAGATTATGCATCTGTTTTGCAGTGAGTGGCATATGTTCTGATATTTGGGCATCACCTGATGTAGCGATGGGTTTGAAGGGGCCTCCCGTAGGAGCGCCTGTCTTCAAGTCCCATATATCCATAGTAGAGGGGCCTCCTCCCATCCATAGCAGTATAGCAGATTTATTATTCTTTTCTAACTGCTCTTGGTTTGCCTGAAGAGTTTGCGTTAAGGCGGCAACTCCGGCGACGGAGGATATAAACTCTCTTCTTTTCATACTATATTAACTCTTTTAAAGGTTCCCTGTGATCTAGTAGATACTGAGGTCTACCAGTTCTATCTAATAATGTAGTTGACATAGTATCAATTCCCAAGCCACGATACATTGTTGCAGTGATTTCTTGTATATGAACAGGTCTGGAGTCAGGAACTTCACCAAGTCTATTAGTAGAACCAATAGTTTGACCATGACGGAAGCCACCTCCCGCTAATAAGGCGCACGACACTTGAGGCCAGTGATCTCTCCCTCCATTGGGATTAATCTTGGGAGTTCTGCCAAACTCTCCCCAGACAACAACAAGAACATTATCTAACATGCCTCGCTGATCTAAGTCAGTCACTAAAGCTGAAACACATTGGTCTAGCTTCGCCCCATGATCTCTAACAAGATCAAAGTTAGAGCCGTGACTATCCCATCTACCGTAAGAAAGAGACACAGAGCGGGCTCCTGCTTCAACTAGACGCCTAGCCATAAGTACATGCTCATTAACTGTAGGCGCTCCATCATACTGAAACTTAAAGGGCTTGCCATCTCCATACATCTCTCTGATCTTAGGATCTTCCTTAGATAGGTCTAACGCATCAACTAAAGCACTTGAAGTAAGAACTCCAAATGCCTCTTCTGTAAATGTATCAGTACCTACAGATTCATCTATCTGCTTATTCAATCCTGCAAAACCATTTAACAAATCCCTTCTATTCTTAAACCTTTCAACTTCTAGGTTAAGCTTAAGATCATTCATCATCTCACCGTTAGGCTTAAAAGGCTTATGCGTGTCTCCAAGATATCCAGCACCACCGGCCTCAGACCAAGGATTGTGCTTAGTAGGCTCTGCAAGTCCTACTGCGACTGGTACAGCCGGATCAACTGAGCCAAGAATTTTAGAGGCGCACGCTCCAATGGCGGGGTAGTTCGTTCCAGACACCATGCTCTTACGGCTCCATCCAGTAACACATTGATATCCGTCATGGGAACCATCTGATCCTACCACAGAGCGAATTGCTGTAAACTTATCAAACATCGAAGCAATCTTTGGGAAGCATTCACCAATGTATACACCCGCCACATTGGTCGAGATCGGCTTAAATGGGCCTTTGATTTCCGATGGAGCTTCTGTCTTTATATCCCACATGTCTTGGTGCGGAGGGCCGCCTCCAAGAAAGATGTTAATAACAGCCTTATGGGAAGCGCCAATAGTACCTTGGGCTTCGAGTAACTGCGGCATCGAAAGAAGGCCAAAGCCTCCTACGGAAAGAAAACTTCTACGCGATAAATTAAGCATAATACACCTCTAATATTTTAACTAATGCACTTTTCACATTTGCAGATCTCAACATCACAAATACAATCTACTTCTGGACATGGACACTCTGGTTCACATACTTCACAAATCGCCGGTTGATCGCCGTTAAACATATTTTTTATCTCCTCTTTATTAATGAAACATATGGCCGCAACTATAATAATTGCTATCAGTGGTATTTTAAACTTCATCTGCTCTCCCTTTATATATTAGAGTAACCCCGCCTTTTTTGTAAATCCCCTTACGCCTATAAGTAAAAACTTCTCCCGTCTTAGGATGTTCATACTTATAGCCTGAAGAAGACTTTTGTAGCGAGCGAAAATAATCTTGATACTTATTCATTAAAATATATCCTTTAGATAATAAGGCTCTGTATAACCTTGCCTCCATCTACAATCTCTATAGGCCTATCGCCCGGAGCCATCAACTCCTTATCTGCAACAATGCCTAATCTATTATAAATAGTAGCTGCCCAATCTTCAATAGTAACTGCGTTTTCATCTGGTTCACTGGCAGTCGCATTTGAAGTACCATAAGTAAGCCCTTGTTTGATACCTCCACCAGCCATAATAGTACTAAATACTTTAGGCCAATGGTCTCTACCGGCTGTTCCATTTATCTTAGGGGTTCTGCCAAACTCAGAGACTACACATATGAGAGTGGAGTCTAATAGTCCTCTGTCACTCAAGTCTTCTACTAGAGTTGCAAACCCTTTATCAAAGGCTGGTAGTTGGCTATTCATTCCATTGGCAATATTATCATGCATGTCCCATCCACCATAAGTCAATGTGACAAACCTAGAACCAAACTCTACGAGCCTTCTAGCAAGCAACATCCTAGAGCCAGCAGTATTTCTTCCATACTTATCTCTAAGTTCAGAAGGCTCTTTCTCTATATTAAATGCTTCACGAGCATTCTCATCTCCTATTAAGCTATAAGCTCTCTTATAAAAAGAATTTACAGCATCTATAGAATCTGCTTCTTGCTTTTGGTTGAAGTCTGTGTTTACTATATCTAGTACCTTTTTCCTTCTAGAGAATCTGTCTTCAGCAACTGGAATTTTAAGATCACGGACTGCAAAACTTCCGCTTGCGGGATCAGATCCTAAACCAAAGCCAGAATAAGAACTGCTTAGATAACCAGTGCCAGCAAACTCATTGGGCTGGTTAGGTATACATATATAAGGAGGCAGATTTTTTCTAGGCCCAAACTCATGAGCGACTACTGAACCCATAGAAGGGTATTGTAGTGCAGGGCTAGGTCTATATCCAGTAAACATATTGTGAGTGCCTCGTTCATGTGCGGCCTCACCATGAGTCATACTTCGTATGATAGATATTTTGTCTGTTATCTTTGAAGTATTAACCATGAGTTCTCCAAGACGTATATCTGGAACAACTGTTTGTATACTACCAAGTGGCCCACGATATTCTATCGGCGCAAAAGGTTTTGGGTCGAGTGTCTCTTGATGAGCCATTCCCCCCGGAAGATATATAAAAATTACACTCTTAGCAGGCCCCTCTACACTTTCATAAAACTTTTGATCAGCGTTAAGAAAAGGTAGCCCAAGTCCTCCTATAAATCCAGCCTGTAAAAAGGTTCTTCTTTTCATTATAATATTACCTTTGCTTCTCCTTCTAGTAGGTATCTTGGCCTTCCTCCGTTATCGGTTTTCTGGATACCAGAATCAATACCGAAGTGGTCAAATAATGTAGCCTGTAAATCAAGAGGCCCAACTGGGTTTTCCAATGGGCTATACGATCTATCGGCAGTTCCAATAGTACGTCCTGACTGGTAAGATCCTCCAGCCATCATCATCGGTGTGATAGCAGGCCAGTGATCACGACCAGCGTTTGCGTTGATCTTTGTTCTGCCAAATTCACCTGTTACAATAAGAATAATCTTCTCATTCATGCCACGATCCCAGACATCTTGCAGAAATCCTGAGACGGCTTTGTCAATCGGTGACACTCTTCCTTGAAGAGCTTTAGAGATATTGCTATGCATATCCCAGCCGCCGTAGTGAAGAGTAACAAATCTGGTTCCATGTTCGACCAGACGGCGAGCAAGTATAAGCTGTTCGCCAATATCATTAGCTTTAGAAGATCCATAAAGAGCCTTTGTCTCCTCTGTCTCTTGATCTGTCGCAAAAGCGTTCTTAGCTGAGCCTAGAATAACATCATAAGCTTGACCCTTGTAAAAATCTACAGAGCTTGCGCTTTTGCCCGACACACTGGAGGAGTCTAGGTCTTTAAGAAGGTCTCTTCTAGTTGAGAATCTATCTAATTCTATTCTGGCAGTTAAGTTGTCTTTATTAGATGGGTCAAAAGGTTTATAGGCTCCTCCTAACCAAGCTCCCTCATCGCCTTCGATCTTTCCTTGCTTCACATATGTAGGAACACCGTTTTCTGGATGGTTAGTTCCGTATACAGAAGATACCATAGATCCAAACGAGGGATATTTTGTCATAGATGTTGTAGTTCTCTCTGGGTTATAATGCCCAGTCATCATGAAGTGAGTCCCCTGTCTGTGGGAAGAGTCTTTGTGGCTAAATGAGTTTATAACATTCAGTTTAGAAGTGTGCTTTGCCAACTCAGTCCAGTCAGCACCAAGAGTGATGTTTGTTTTGGAATCGTGAATAGCACCATTTACTGGTTGCCACTCAGTAGGAACTGTGTCGTTAGGTGCGTGGAATGTCTCAAACTGCGTTGGGCCTCCTCCAAGCCAAACCCAAACTACTGCCTTGTCTTGTAGGGATGGTGAATCTTGCGCCATAGCTAGGTCAGATAGACCAACGGCTGTCATGCCAGCCCCTATCGAACCTACTCTTAAGAAGTCTCGTCGGTTAAAGAAAAAGTCTAACATGTCTACCTCCTATTTTGTCATGGAATCCCATATGTCGTCAGACCAAGACGAAGAACTTTTTTTCCTTATTGTCATATCCTCTTTGATCATCACAAAAAGACTGCAAAAAAAGCCTGAGATCAGTCCGAAAAAAATTATACTCATATTAATATACACCATTATTCTAGGGGTTTTAATTTATTGCTCATAGTATATATGAGGCAGGTGAGCCATAAAAGAAGCTCTGTAGGGTAATTCGGCAATCCCGAGTGTAAAACTTTAAAAAATAAAGCGGAGTACATCGAAATTTGTGCGCAAATCCACCACTGATTTAGCCTCATTATACCTCAATCCCTAGATAAGTCAAGACCCTTTTGAAGCTTTCAAAGGGAATATCTGCATATTTTAGATGTTTTCCGGAAGGGGTTACATCTCCTCTGGCTATAAGGTCAGCGGCAGCGGCTATAGAATAGCCAGTAGCTCTTTGCATAGCCGAGAACATATCATCTGATTTTATTAATATTTCTTTATCCCAACTCGTGCTCCCATTCTTGACCTGACACTTGACTATTACAATGTCTTTTATCCTTCTGGAAAACCTAAAGGAGTTGTTGGCATTAATAACAGAGCAGCCATTCATGAAGATCTTTTTAAGGCACTCATCTGGTAGATCACACTCCCTGATTAAAAACCTTACTATATCTCTATGACCACTATATCTGAGAGTTTTGTATGAACAGTTGCTGACTCCTCTACTTTTCATAGTCTCAATGGTATGTGAGGCTCCTCCGCTCGTATAAAATGCCTCAAAGCCACCAGTAACCTTATCAAGTTCTACATTTTCTAGCCCTTCCATTCCCGGAACAAGTTCTATATTTCCATTAGTTAGAACTTCGCAGGCATCTCTATACTCATTTATAAGTCCATCTACAGACCAAGTTACCATATACTTTAGTGGATTTTTTACAGCTCTATCTGGAAGTCCTCCTACCATCATCTTTATACTATCAGCACCACCAAGACTATCATATCCCCATTCAGCAAGTATATTAACAAGACCCGGAGCTAGTCCTAAGTCTGTAAACACAAATGGAAAACCATTCTCTTCTGCAAATCTGTTTATATTAGCTGATACATCTACTCTACCACCTAGATCACAATATGGAACTGACATATCTATGCATGCTTTAGCTAGAGTCTCTGTAGCATGGTAGGGAAGAGAAGAGATCACAATATCTCTGCCTTGCACGATAGAATGGACTTGTGACGCTAAGTCCCCAGTGATACAGATCTTTTCACCTGACTCTTCGATCTTATTTAACGCATTTATATCAGTATCTACTAATGTCAACCTATGCCCAAGAGATTTCATTCCTTGAGCTATAGTCCTACCCATGTTGCCCATACCAAAGATTGCTACGTTTGACATCAACAGTCCCCTTCTAGCATTACAGTCTTATCTGAACCAACCACAGACACACGCTTTTGTTTGAAGTTAATCAACAGGACATGGGCGAGATCCATCATGAACTTCTCTATCTCTTGTGGGGTTGCTCCCCTTCGAGGAAAGTTGATGACAGAAATCTTCCATCCTTTTTCTTTATACTTGCTCCCCGACACAAACTCAACCGGAGTTATACACACGGGGATATGCTTAGGGAGGCTATCTTGAAACCAAGAGACTTCCCTGACAAGATCCCTGTAAAAGAAAGGGTTCTTTGTCTTCTCATTTATAGATCCTATATATAATTCTATATTACAAGTATCACTTATCTTTACCATTGGCCCGCTCATTTACTATCTTCCCAGTTCTTCTCTTGCCAAATGTATTCTCTAGGACATCGAGCCTATCTTCAGCATCAACAAGATTGTTTAAAGTTTGGTCTAGGTTTTCATAGAAGTCATTGGTAGAATGATCTCCAATCCCTACCGCATTGTCTAAAAGCAATGACATTGATAGCTTTGCCGCCTCTCTATCAGCAACGGCCTTATGAAACAAATAGCTTAGTCCTAATTCTTTTGTCGTAGATGGTTTATCAATCATAGTTACTCCATACCTTGTGGAAATTGTAAATGTTCATCGTGGTTGACAGTCCATGAAACCTCATGAGTCACCGCCCTGTACGTTCTAGCAGCAGAAGGGTATCCGTTTCCAGACTTTTTGACACCACCAAATGCAAGATGAGACTCAGCAGCGATAGAACCACCATTCCAATAGCACATCCCGTAATCACAGCGGTCACGGCATACTCTCGCTTTCTTAAAGTCTTCTGTGATAACACCCACAGCCAATCCGTAATCAGTATCGTTGTAGACATTAATAGCATCATTAATTGTATCAAAAGGAATAATTGCAACATGTGGGCCAAAGACCTCCTCTTTTAAATAGGGTACATCTCTCCATTCAGTTTTATAAACAGTTGGTGAAATAAAGAATCCCGGCTCCCTAGCAACTCCTGACACTAAGACTTGAGCTTCAGGATCTTCCTTCACCATCTTATTATACTTCTGTACCCTATCAAATTGTTGCTGATTTATAAGCGGCCCCATATAATAATCACTAGGAATTAGACCTCCTCCCACTATAAACCCTCTATCCGTAAAAGGTGGCCCAGCTTTAACCTGTCTAGCATAGTGTTGGAATGACTCACAGAACTTATCGTAGATACCTCTTTGTACGATCAGACGGCCAGCAGAAACACATCTCTGTCCTGATAACTTAAAGGAGCTTGCTATACATGCTGACACAGCCATATCAAAGTTAGCATCATCAAAAACTATTACAGCCGACTTACTACCTAATTCACAAGAACAGGTTTTGTTCCAAGTATTAGCACAAACTTTTCTAATATGCTGTCCAACCTCAGCAGATCCTGTAAAACAAATATGGTCTACATCGGCTCTAACAAGCCAATCTCCAGCCATTGCTCCACCATGAACTAGATTTAATACTCCAGCAGGTATACCGGCATCGTGATAAATTTCTACAGCTAATTGTGTAGAAAGAGGTGCATCTTCGCTGGGCTTGATAACGACAGTATTGCCTTCAACAAGAGCAGGAGCAGCACACCAGAAAGCACCAATGGCAAGGGGAAAATTCCAAGGACTAACAATCGCAACCACCCCCTTCGGTTTTCGTAGCATGTACGAGTCTTTTCCAGAAATTTCGGACGCAACGGCTTCTCCTTGTGGCGTTCTACCAGAACCAAATGCGTATTGGGCCATATGAAGTGCTTCATTGACTTCCGCTATTGATTCATTGTAATTCTTGCCTGTCTCCATAGAAATTGCTTGGGCAAGTTGATCTGTTCTCTCTTCTATAAGTTTTGCTACTCTATACAAAACCTCTGCTCTCTGAACTCGGCTGACAGTCCTCCAAGTCTTAAACGCTTCTCTCGCGTATTCTACAGTATCATCAATCTCTCTATGACCTGTGCATGGGTATGTTGCAATACTCTGTCCTGTACACGGGTCTATATTTTCAAAACTCTGCTGTGCTTCGGATGTAACCCACTGTCCATTGATATAGTTCTGTTCCATACTTATATATCCTTTGTTGATTTCATTAAGTCCTTAACATTTTCCCTACAGAATCCTTTATCTTCCCTCTCAATAAACTCATATATAATTCCAGTAAGCTCACTTGGTTTTGTAAAACACTGAACTAAACCCGGACATGTGAGAGGATCTTCTGTTGTAAATTCTGCATAACCCTTATCTATCCATTCCTTCATTGTTTCCTCAACTGAATCCACCTCATAAGCTATGTGGTGAATCCCTCCAACTCCTCCTCTTTGTGTAACCCAATCATACACTATAGAACCTTGAGTGCCTTCTGACACAAAAACTTCAGCAGGTAGATGATAGTTTCCATATGTTTTCACAGGTGCATTGACTCTATTGTTTTCTGGCGGCTCCATAGCATAACAATTCGCTTTAGTTCCATCCTCAAACTCTATCTCAAAATCATCTGCTATACTATAACCTAGAGCATCTTGGAAGAACCTAGCGGCCTCATCCCTGTCTGACACTCTGTAGGCTATATGGTCAATCCTCATTGTCGCTCGCTGTTAGCTCGTTAAAGTTTTCAGCAAATTCCTGCATGACTTTGATCGCTTCTTCTCTGCCAACTTTCCTAGCAATCCTTTCAATCTCAATGGGGCCTTCACTAGATAAAATCTGTAGAGCAGTCTCTAGCTGCATAGATGTTTCACTATTTAGCATCATGCTATCATAGCTAAACGTCATAGCTTGTTCTATGTCCTTACTGGCACTGTAGTTAAAATAAAGGGATAAGCTCACAAGCGCAATCAATATAATATGGTATGCGATTTTTAGATTTTTCATATTACCACCTAAATTGGAAAAAGAAATAAGGCTGAACTGGGTAAGCTGGATACACAGGATATGCCGGACGGTAAAAGTTGTTCCAATTTTCATACACAGGATGAGGATGAACATATCTATAACTATAAGGGTTATAAATAATTACAGATCCTCTATTCCAATTATGACTTGGAGTCAACTGACGCTGCTGGGGTCGCTGCCATTCTTGTTTACCGAAGCCCTGTGGCCTCTGTATCGGCCTCCCAAAGCCCTGTGGTAGCTGTACAGACGGCCTCTGAGGTACTTTGATTACCTTACGCTCAAGGAGTTGTACCTTTTCCTGAGAAAAACCATCACTTGGTTTCATCAGTAGGAGGCTTAGGCAAATTACGGTTAAAAGCATCTTTTTCATCATTTTTTTCTCCCTCTTTGGTTTCTTTAAAACCCTCGTTATATTGCTTCATCTTTTCTTTGAAGTCTGGATCTGTTCTCATAGCCTCAATATTCATTAGCGCTTGAACCTGCATACCAAGAAAATTGAGTCCTCCATACAGTTGGTTTAACTTTGCTTCATGTTCTTTAACTTTTGCTTCATGCTCCTTAACTGTCTTAGACAGTGACTCATTCTCCTTCTTTAACGAAACCATCGTATTCGTAGCAAAGATAGTAGAGATAGTGAAAGTAACACATAGCAAAATTATAGTAAAAGATCGTTTATTCATATCTAATTAAGCACCCCCTGTAGGATTTGAACCCACGACCCTCGGATTAGAAGTCCGATGCTCTATCCACTGAGCTAAGGGGGCGTAGGTTATCTTATAAAGCTGATCCAAAAAATTTCCTTACATATATTAGAAACACCAATTCGCAACAAATTATTAAAGTTATCCACAACTTTTCTCCAATAAGGGAATCGGGAGCCAGCCATCCTAAGACAACCGACTCCCGATGCGAGGGGGGTGATTCTACTCGCTTTCTGGCGGTGATTCGTCAGAAAGACCTTCTTCACACTCTTGAATATGTTGCTCTAATGCCGCAACTTGATTCTTGAGTTGGTTTAGCTGAGATCGTACTTGCTCAACATAACCCTTAGCCATATCTTCTTTACTTACCATTAAACTTCTCCTTCATCATCATAATGTTCGTAGCTGTACCAGTGATCTGCCATCATGTTGTCAAACATGCCCGACAGTTCCTCTACATTGCCAACGTCCGATCTGTAAATTACTTGCTCAAGATCTCCCTCATAGTGGTCGATAACCTCATATGAACAAACTCTCAATTTAGTATGGTTGTCACTAAGGGGAACAGATACGCAATCTTTAGGGTTCACCTTGACAATAACAATATTACCACCTTCTGAGTGATAACTGCCAACATAATCCATAGCTCCGACATGTAGACCGTAAGAACATCCACGATCACAGTTGTCATCTACTTGGTTTCTAGGAATAGAGACAGTCTTGCCAATACTATTATCAATACTATTACTATACCAGTCCATATAATCTTCTCTAACTGACTTGTAAGCCAAGAAACACCCGTCCTCAGTAATTGGTAGACTACGATGCTCCAAGAAGTTATACAGTTCTTGAACTGCTCGGCCAGATGGGTTCTCCATTAGGTTGTCAAGAAACTTGACCATGTAATCAAATGGATGTCCACCAGCCATCAGTTTCATAATTCGGTCAGTCAGTGCATTATGAAGCTCAAAGCCGTCATAAAGGAATAACCCTTCCTGAATCTTGATCTTACCTTCTGTGTAATTTTCAACAAAGGTAGGAACATTGACTAACTCTAAAAGCTCGTCTGCATCTCTGTTATTTAGAACCTGCATGATTCTTGCAAAGTTCGGATGATCTACAGCTACAGTGTGAGCCTCTTTGTCGATCAACAGGGTAAGTGTACCCGATCCCGATTGTATAAAAGCTACTCGTTTCATTTCTGACCCCTCATCTTTCTCTTTAATTATACCAGAGTTCTTAGGACTTTTCCACGTATTGGGCAACAATTTTCCAATCGCCTTCCTTAAAGCTTTTGTAGGCGGCACGCCCCCAGTATCCTTCTTCTCCATTTGTTGAGAGTTCAGTGATTGGGTATTTTTGCTT
>Ga0114933_10002640_pt1 | contig 18197 bp, 16 predicted proteins | sample 4SBtaG_FD_89691 | JGI IMG/M metagenome (GOLD analysis project Ga0114933, IMG submission 89691) | Deep subsurface microbial communities from Kolumbo volcano to uncover new lineages of life (NeLLi) - 4SBTROV12_W25 metaG | ecosystem: Environmental > Aquatic > Marine > Volcanic | place: Kolumbo... | reverse complement strand
GGATCTGGGATCCAAAGTCGGCGATCATCATCGTGCTGGTGAAAGCGAACAAGCGGTTCCTCTAACTCAAGATGTGGCTTAAGAGTAGGCATCCCTTCCCCTAGATCAATAATATCGTCGCGATCAATTTGCTCGTCGTCAGCATTAAGTAACTGTTGTAATTGACTTGATTCTCTGATCTCACCCGCGGATACTTTTCCGTTTAACTCAGTTAAGCCAGGAATCTCAATAAATCGTGCGTGCACATCTCCACCTGCTCTAAGTCCAGCAGCAGCCAAAGATCCAACAGAACCGTTGCGTTTTGCACCCAAAGCCCTCAGGGTTACATTAGATTCAGTCGAAAAAGTTTGGGCCCAATCAAGTCGCATAAGCTCAGTCTGAGTGCGCCGACCGAATGCCAAGACGTGTGGCATATCTGAATGTCGAGAAAGAATCGCAAGACCCGGATCAGATCCTTTACATGAATTTTTACGAATCATATCAACCAAAAAATCTTCAAGGTCCAAAATCGAGCGCGCCGTATGCAGCTTTATGGCATATGAAATATTGGCACCATCATTAGAAATCTTAGGCGAAGAAAACAGTGGATGTTGGGTAATTCCTTCGACGAGTCCCCAAGCAGTATTAGTCAATTCGAGAGTAAGTTGACGCATGAAATCTGCTGTATTCAAGTCCACTTCGTCTAAGTTATCGGATGTATCGTCTACTCCAATTACAAACCACTCACTGATATCGTTCGACGTCAACGCTCACTCCTAATTAAATAACATCAAATGAAAGTACATAGTAGTGCCTCCCGAACCTATACAACTAAGTTTCAAGAATATTTCGCCAAGAATTCAGATCAAAACCTCCATCGAAATGTAAAACTTGGCCACCAAACATAGGAGCTTCATGACTTGAAAGCCAAGCAACAACAGCTGCTATATCTTCCGGAGCGACATTTCTGCCAGATGGCACATGAGGTCTGACTCGTTCACTCACCTCATCACGATAAGAATGTTCACCATCAGACCCCTCAACCCAGCCGGACGAGACCCCGCATACGCGAACACCCGATGATGCTAATTCAACGCCTAGGTACTTAGTCAGTGACTCAAGTGCAGCCTTGCTGGTGGCAACCGCACTGTATCCTGGCATATATTTCCATGCCCCCGGCGACAATAAGTTAATAATTACTCCAGATCCAGTCTCTGCCATCGCTGCTCCTACAGTTTGACTAGCAAACCAAGGTCCGAACAAATTTACATCCATCGTTTTATGAAGATGTTGGCTCTTCTGAGTAAGCGCAGGTCGAGGTCTCTCTAAACCACGGGCTGCATTATTCACAAGAATATCAATCGATGACTGACTATTAGCAAAATCAATCACACGCATCAAACTTTGTTCATCGCCTATGTCGCCCTGAATAAGTTGAACATCCACTCCCAGAGATTCACAAGCTCGAGCGCAATCCTCTGCAGCGGCTGCAGATCTCGAATAATTAATTACTAAGTTGACACCCTCAAGTGCCAAACGTTCAGAAATTGCGCGACCAATTCCCCTCGAGCCCCCTAAAATTAGAGCCTTTTTTTCGCGGAGTTCCTGATAACGTCCTACACCCGGCACTCTTGGTGCTTGCTTGTTTATATCCGACATGCTCTTAAGTGTAGTTTCATTTTGTTTGAGTTTCACGATAACTAACGTGAACCGCGTGCTGCTTTCCTTGCTTTAATTTATCTACGTTTCCAAATATCCCCTCTAACGAACGTTTAATAAATCCTCTCATACCGGCCAGACTGACAACGTATAACGTGCCGCCCGGTTTCAAATGAAGAAAAGAGTCAGCAAACAACACGGTGGTTAACTCGTTACCAATCTTTGCCGGCAAATTCATCGCAACAACATCGAACAATTGATCGCCAGGAACTTTACTGAGTCCATTTGATAGCAACACATCTGCATTAGTTATACCGTTTAGCTCAAGATTATGTTGTGAGTATTCGATAGCCACATAATCTTTGTCAACCAATAAAGTCCGACCCTCCGGCGCCAATCGCGAGAGTGCGATACCGATCGGTCCATAGCCACAACCTAGGTCCAAACAATCATAGTTAGAATCAATATCCAAATTCTCAATAAGTAGTTCCGTACCGGCATCGATCGCTTTTGGTGAGAACAGTCCATATGTAGTCCGAAAGCTAATCTGATTATTTCGGAGAGTAGCTTCGAAGAAAATATCCTCTTTATATTGTGCAACCTGACCACTCCAGGTGTTGTCATTTTCCGTCATTGACTTAGAATCTGTCATAACAATCTAGTCACTTTATTCGTTCCCAAACATTTCCACTAATTCCCATATTCGTCTAGTGCTCATCGCCTCGTTAGCAATAACCTCGCCCAGAATTATTTCACACTGGGATAAACTCTCCTTAAATAGTAACGGGCTATCTTGCAACTGATTTATACTCATCCGTGATAATGAGGAGCGAAGCGCAGCTCTGCTCTGGCTCAGCCAAATAAGTATCACTTCTAAACTATTCACATGTTGGGGTCTTTGAGAAATTTCGCCTGAACGCACTTCTCGTCCAGAGACAATATCATTTACTCGAAGTCTGCATACATCATCCAAGGCACCTACATACCAAGCTATGTCACAGATACTCCAATATTCGAAGTCGGCTTTTAGATCTTTTCCTAGCAGAGAAGTATTAAAATACTGATCAGAAACACTTTCAAGAGCAGCCAACAGTTGGGCTCGAGATTGAGAAAGTGGCTCTAAAAGGTTATCTAAGCTAGAAGTATGCGCGGACATGTCCTCATAATTTAGTACCCGTATTCACGTCAGGCAATCTCATCTCCAAAGCAGAAATAGAAAGTCCCCCGTATGCCGAACTACAAACTCCCACTCCAAGGCGAAATAGCGTTAGTTACTGGATCAGCTGGTAGGGGCATAGGGCGTGCAACTGCACTCGCCCTTGCCTACCAAGGAGCGAACATAATTGTGAATACCCGACAATCGACTGATGCTGCAGAAAAAGTAGTCGCGGATATTATCAAAATGGGCCGAAAAGCAATATTCTGCAAAGCTGACATCACAAGCGAAAGTGACGTGAAAAGCATGATGCGGGAAGCTCGAAGCAAACTAGGTGCACCGACCATTGCCGTAATCGGACCAGGTGGTAAATGGATACCTACAGCTCTAACTGATGTACAAATTAACAATTGGCAAAAAAACCTAAATGACGAAATAACGCCAATCCTTCTTTTTACAAAAGAGTTGCTACCAGAAATGCGACTAAAGCAACATGGAAATATTGTCATAATCGGAGGATATGACGCCGACAATTGGCAAGTCGCGCCCGAAGAGGGACCATATGATTATGCTCTCGGAAAATCTGGAAGGCACTGGCTCGTTAAAACCTTGGGTAGAAAAGAAGCTCCAAATGGAATATCAATTAATGCTATTGCACCTGGACCCGTACATAGAGTTTCTAATGATTTAATAGTGGATATCCTAGCTGAAAATATTGCTCCCCCCTCGAAAAGTATGTATCCCACCCAAATTGACGTTGCGAAAACGATCGTTTGGATATGCTCGCAACAGCATGTCAACGCCAGCATTATCAACATACCCGGACCAAATCCAGGGTCTGTAAGTTAACTTTCGCCTCGACGAGTAGACCAATTCCGCCTATGATTTACTTAATGTTTTCCCGTCGTCCACACTTGTGTGCGAATCAAAATACCAGCTCAAGGATATAAATGAGTGAAATAAAAACCGGGAGTGTAAACCGGTGAGTCGTGGCGTTAATTGGATCAAGTCTCTAATAAAAAAAGAGACCGGCGAAACCTCCTCGTCCAATTCCGGTGGTCAATCTGCGCCAAGATCTAGAAAACGACGAACTAACTCACATACTGGCGCACAAAAATCCGGTGCTAATCATAGAGATGAGCAGACACAAGCTCGGGGAAACTCAAAACAAACACAGAAAATTCAACAAAAAGAAAAGATACAAAATTCGAATATGAAACAATCTAATGCCACAACCGTGGCAAACAAGCGTGGAAGCAATTCCCGCACAAGTAACAATACTCAAAAGTCAGACCGCGCGTCTGATAAACAAGGGCGTCCTAATGGGGGATCGAATCGTCGTAGAGTAGTCGAAACAGATCACTACACTAGAAGAAGGCGAGAACGAACTTTCGAAGCACCACTGCCTGAAGATTTAGCATTTAGGCCAAAAGATGCAGGAGGGGATTCTACGCTGCTACCAGAAATACGACATCGACCTCGCAGACACAAATCAACTGACCGACTTATCGAAAGTGGTCCGAGAACTCTTGGTGGATGGATTAATCCTTCTGATGAAACATCGAAATCACCGCAGCAAAAGAAATATACGGACTTCAATCGTTCAAAAACACACGCAAACCGGCCAACGTCTGATCGGCCGAACATGGCAAGTAGAGATCCTAAGCTAGCCGAAAAGATTAACGAAACCATACCGACACAAGACGCCAGCGACACACAAACCGATAAACCCAAGACTAATCGCAAACAATCTGACCAGACTGATATATCCACTAAAGCTTCTGAGCCAATCAAAGAGATTAAAGAGTATTCACGTCCACAAGACACTCATAGTTCACAAAATGATGAACCCGCCGCTAATCGCGAACAATCTGAGCAGGTGGAGATATCTGATAAAGCTGCTGAGTCAGTGAAAGAGATTGACGAATCTTCACCCACACAACGCCCTACTAATTCACAAGCAAATCAAGAGAGTGTGCTTAAGAACGTCGGTACTCTCCCGGAAGAATTCCGGAAATTAGGTCTTCAAGACTTATCGCTTGAAGTATTCAGAGATATGGAGTTTGTCACACCAACTCCCATTCAAGCTGCCACCATTCCCACTTTACTATCGGGAAAGGACGTGGTTGGATTAGCAGAAACAGGCAGTGGTAAAACTATCGCCTTTGCCTCACCAATGATTGAGACACTTGATCAGAGAAAAAATCAAGTTCAGGGGCTTGTATTAGTTCCAACTCGAGAGCTCGCGCAACAGGTACTTGACGTTATATCTACACTTGCCAAGCCATGGAATCTGAAAACAGTGGGTTTGTTAGGTGGGCATGCACTTAAAAAAGACTTCCAGGCGTTAGAAGGTAATCCTCACATAGTCGTAGGAACACCTGGACGCGTGCTCGATCACTTGCAGCGGCGAACATTAAGCCTGCGGAAAGTCTCGTTCGCGGTATTAGATGAGGCAGATGAAATGCTAGATATAGGCTTTCTTCCTGCTATTAGAAAAATTCTGTCGCAGACGCCACGGGCCCGTCAAACTGCCCTCTTCTCCGCAACTATGCCCACAACTATCAAGCGACTAATTTGGCAATTCATGGAAGATCCAGAAACACTAGCCATAGATAAAGAGCTCTCGGCGGCCGTAAGTATTCAACAGACATATGTCGAAGTTGCTGAACGTGACAAAATAATTGCGTTAAAAGAGTTGATCGAACGCGAGCTCAGGGGTAAAAGCTTAGTATTCTGTCGAACGAGAAGAATGGTCGAACGACTAGCCAAAGCATTGTCCGGTGAAGGTATTAAAGTAGGCGCACTGCACGGAGATATGGACCAAAGAACCCGAGACCGCGTGGTAAAACAATTTCGTGAGGGTGTATTAGACCTGCTAGTTGCCACAAATGTGGCGGCACGGGGAATTGATATTCCGGAAATCACCCATGTTGTTCATTTCGACTTTCCGCAAAACACGGAAGAATATATTCACCGAACAGGTAGAACTGGGCGAGCAGGAAAATCAGGTAAGTCCATTATTTTTGTGGCGGAGTGGGATTTAGAAGACTTTTCTTCATTTCAAGAAGAACTTGGAAACGAGCTTACGAAAGAAAATCTCACTCTTTATAACTCTAGATAATCGTTGATTTGTTCATCGTCCAGATGCGCATATACTGAAAGACAATATCGATGTTAACTATAACAAATGAGGGGTATATAACATGACACGAAGGCTAAGTATTGGCTTGAATTGGCAAGGCGAATTCGATCTTGACAAGGTAATAGAAGACGCAAAAATAGCTGATGATGCGGGAATTGAGCAGCTAAATATTGCGGAAGCTTGGGGGCGCGACGCGCTTACGCTCCTCGCAGTAATTGCCCGAGAAACTACTAATATCAAGCTTGGTACCGGAATTATTAATAACTTCTCAAGATCGCCCGGCGCAATAGCACAGCATTTTGCCACACTCGATGAACTCTCTAACGGACGGATGGTGATCGGACTTGGTTCTTCAGGACCGCAAGTAATCGAGCATTTTCATGGTATTAAATTTGAAAAACCACTCACGCGAATTAAAGAATATACCGAAATTATTAACATAATCATGTCGGGTGAACCTCTTAACTATGATGGAAATATTTACAAGCTCGAGCGTGGATTTACACTTCGTTTCAATCCAGTGCGTAGCCACATTCCAATTCATATAGCATCAGTCACTCCGAAATCAGTTCAGCAAACAGCTGAGATAGCTGACGGCTGGATTCCTATTTTCTTTCCAAAGGAACAGTGGGAGCCACAATTAGCAGAATTTTACAAATATGTCGATAATGCTGGTCGAGCGCGAACTGATATTGACGTGAGAAACCCAGGCGGTATAACTGTCACCGATAATCCTGAGCGTGTAAGAATGGGCACAGCGGCTAACGCTGCCTTCTACATCGCACGAATGGGAGACTTTTACTATGAGCACTTCAGTCGAATGGGCTACGCCGACGAGGCGAACGCCGTTAGGCGTGCATGGGAAGATGGCGGCTCCTCGGCCGGAGCTGCAGCCATGCCCGAAGAAATAGTCAACAGCCTAGGAGTTGCCGGTTCTACTGGTGAATGTATCGATTACATAGAAGAAGCTACCGAGGCCGGATTCGACCTGCACGGGGTTAGTGTAAACGAGGCTGATCCGCATAAACGATTCGAGGCTTTCAAAGAACTCGTTGGATAACCAGGAAGGGTTTTACACTCGTGGATCTTCTGCTTAAAGGGAAAGTGGCGCTAGTTACTGGCGGCAGTCGCGGAATAGGCAAAGCTATTGCTGAAAGACTCCTTGATGAGGGAGTACAGGTCGCAATCGCAGCTCGCAACCAAAATCGATTAGATGCTACTGTCACCGAACTAGACGAAAAATATACCGGTCAAATAACTGGATATATTTGCGACACGAGAGACTTGTCTTCTATCAGGCAAATGGTCGCCGAAATAACTGCCCAGTGGGGTGATATCAACATATTAGTCAACAATGCGGCCGAGCCAGGAGGGCCACGACCAGTTTTAAGTGAAATTGACTGGGAAGAGCATTTGCTTCCACAAGTTGACACAAAAGTCATGGGATACTTACGGTGTGCGCAAATTGTGGTGCCTCTCATGAAAAAATCAACTTGGGGCAGAATCATAAATATTTCTGGAATGCAGGCACGGAACAGCGGAAGTGCGGTGGGCAGCATCCGAAATGTAGCTGTCGCAGCGCTAACAAAAAATTTAGCTGATGAGCTTGGACCTTCTGGAATCACAGTTAGCTGTATCCACCCAGGTTTAACACGGACCGAAGCAACTGAATCACGCATACGTGAGCAAATGGATCAAAAAAAGAAGACCCGTGACGAAATTGAAGACGAATTATCTAATCAAAATAGTATTCGAAAGTTAGTTGATTCCTCTGATGTCGCCGCGCTTGTTACATTCCTCGCCTCACCACTTTCAGTTGCAGTGACAGGTGAAGTAATTGCTGCCGGAGGAGGGGTTGGGACCGGAATCTATTATTAGCCAGTTACGTTCATTCAGCTAACCAATAAGAATCCAGTTCTTTTATTAAAATGTGGCCTAAAACAGATAACCAAGCCAAACTCCTTGATCTTGCCGAAATAATCTCGGCCGAAATAAGTAAAACAGCTGCTGAGCATGACCGGGCTAATAGTTTCCCTCATTCCCATTTTGAACTGATGAAGACCACCGGCTATCTCAAGTCCGCAGTCCCGAAAACATATGGTGGACCGGGTTACGGACTTACAGATCTCACCCTAGCTCAATACGCAATTGCCTCTGGAGATGGCTCAACGGCACTCGGTGTCGGCATGCATCACATGGCAGTCGGAACTGAAGCAATTGCACAAAAATGGCCCGAACATCTTCGGAAAAAAATATTTGAATCAGTACTCGCCGACGGATCACTACTAAATAACATAGCATCGGAACCTGAATTGGGATCGCCCCGAGGGGGAGGTCGTCCAGCAACCACATTGATTCCGGATGGAGATGGGAAATGGCTGCTCAATGGTCGCAAGACTTGGTCAACATTAGCTCCACAACTGACGTATGCGATTACTTTTGCTGCAGTTGAAGACGGGAGCAACGATACCGCAAGAATCGCCCAGAGAATGGACATGGACGGGATATCTATTACAGAAACTTGGGACTCTATGTCTATGCGAGCAACGGGATCACATGACATAGTCTTCGAAAATGTAAAGGTTAATGCAGATGATTTCATTCAACGGGCAAATCCTAAATCACCGTCTAATGATGGAATCGACGGTGCTGCATGGTTTCCTCTACTGCTCAGTGCTGCGAATTTAGGAGTTGCGTCCGCTGCATGTGACTATGCAATTGACTTTGCTAGAAATAGACAGCCTACTGGAGCACCAGCACCAATTTCCAAGATCCCACACGTCCGTGAACAAGTAGCACGAATGGAATCACTCCGCAGATTATCAAAAAATACACTGCTGACAACAGCCGAAGATTGGGAATTTAATCCAGAAGACCGGCCGGATCTGTTACCACAAATTGCCATGACCAAACTAAGCTCTATCGATTCCGCAATTCAAATCACAGACCTAGCTATTCGTATTGTTGGAGGTGCGGCGCTTGAAAAATCTCGTCCACTGGAACGATACTTTCGAGACGTCCGAAGCGGACTATTTAATCCTCCAATCGAAGGACGTGCACTCGAACAAATTGCAGCTTCCGTCCTTGATAAAGAAAAATAATTAAATTGATTGTTTATACTAATCTTCGGTCTGCACGCAAACTCGTTAGCCATCGTTCATGAATAGATTCAACTGTTCAACAACGAAGTCATATGTATCCTGAGCAATTACCAAAGCCCGATCTCCGTCTTCAGATGAATAAGATTCAAAGGGCACCCCTGCCGGAAGAACACTCGGATACCGTGCACCCAAGTAATGCTTATCAAGCTGCACCGCACTTGATTTAATCAAATCAAAAGATGGCTCAAATGCCATGGCATCTTCACATAAGTCAGCCAAACCATGACCCCACAACATCTCGACGCCTCGCGCGTATAAGTATGCTGAAACCGCCTTTTCAGCAGTTTGATGAGATAAAAAACATGACAACGCATACAACTCAGACTGCATCAGAAAACGAGCTGAATCAAGATCATGGCCCGACTGGGTAAGCCATCTTTCAGCTTCTCGTCTACGCCGCCGGTTGATGCTTTCACTTGAATTAATCGACATCCACAAACATCCTAACCATAGATCAATTCGCCGGCCTTCAGTGTCAGTTCTATAAATCGATCTTCATACTCGCCCTGACTAAATTCGTCAGGGTTGTACACATGAAAATGAGTTTCAACTTGCGGCCGCAAATGATCTGTGAAAAAGTCTGCCCTTTTCGGATACGGATCAGTGGTATCTCTCACGATTAAAAATTCTAATGGCGTATCAAAATCAACATAGCCCCGTGAAAAGTCACCAGCTAACCACACTTTGATGAGGCCCAATGAAGGGAATTCTCGCCTAACACGGTCTAGCTCTTCAGAGAGCAAAGTCTTCCTATGCTGAGAAAAACCAATCATTATTGGCATAGATTCAGACCGTAAATAAATTTGGCACTTTGGGTAAATCCATAACTTCTTCTGAAGCTAGTCGATATGCCTCTTTCTTATACACCTGAACTCGGTGACAACCATAATCTCCTATAAACAATCTGCCATCCTGAGTTCTAACTGAACTTGGTGACTTAAATCTCTTCGTGGGCTCGAGATCAGCCATATCACGAAGCCGCAATACCTTCAGATTAGTTAGTATATAAATTCGTCCCATTTCACCAAGTGTTGAGTCTCCAATGAACTCTTCCACATGTCTTCCATTCCGATCGAACTGCAAAACTCTACCATTGCCTCGGTCTACCACGTATACATCTCCATCAGCATCAACTGATATACCTGCTGGACGAGATAATTGTCCGGGACCTGATCCCGATGAGCCTATTACCTCTAATACCACTCCAGATGAATCAAAAACTTGAACTCGATCATTGCGCCAATCCGCAACGACTATGTTCCCTTCTGGCGTGACTGAAATACCCCAAGGCATATTAAATTGACCAGGCTGGTCACCAAAATCTCCAAAGGACGATATATATTCTCCCTTGGAAGAGAATTTCTGAATTCGATGATTTTGCGTGTCTGACACCAATATATTTCCATCAGAGTCAAAGACCATATGAGATGGCCTATTTAGTTGACCAGGCTCTGACCCATATTCTCCCCAGCGGCCAATCTCTTCACCATCTGTCTTTAGCATCGTAATATTATGAGCGCCTTCGTCTGATATATATAAGAGACCATCTTGGTCCTTGGTTATTCCAGCGGGCCAAGTCCAGCCGCCACCGATTCCACCCAGATCTTTATCATCCCAACTTACAGTCCTAATACTGCCACCAACATCAAATCGACCTAGACAGTAAACCTCATTATTAGGACCAACTTCTATATCAATCGGATACCAAGTTATCCTGCGCATCCCTAATGTTTTTTCATACGGAAAACCAGCCCTGAGTAAAACCTCATAATCCGCAGTATCTGTCTTCTTCGTATCTGTAGTCATATCTTTTTCTCGCTTTGTTCAGTAATCTAAACCAACATTGTTGTGCTGTATGGTCTGATTTGCTCGTACGTACCGCCGACAATTGGCTGAGCATCCATACCCATCCACTGCTCAAGAATGCTCGTGTATACGCTTCGATAATCGATGGTGTGAGTTAAGTCTTCCCCATATAACCAATCCTTTGGATCAAGTGATGGATATTCCGCATACAAACCTCCGGATACATGGTCGCCAATGATATATGCCCCGCCGCCAGTCCCATGATCGGTTCCGGAGCCATTATCCATTATCCGTCTTCCAAATTCAGTGAATACTAAAATAGTCACCTCTTCTGAGGCATCGTGATTTCTAATATCGGTCATGAAATCTGAAATAGCTTCGGTTAGTTCAGTCAATAAACGTGGGTGAACTTCATTCTCTAAGGAGTGATAGTCATATCCACCATGCTGCGTATAGAACACTCGGGTACCCATGCCCGCAGTATGAACACGCGCCACGTCACGAAGCGACTGAGCAATCGGATTACTGGCATACTCCACATCACTGGAATACCGAGAAGGGACATCTGCGAGCATATCTGCGCCACGCAGAATGTCTCGCCCTGTCTGAGCCAGGTAATCATTTACCATTCCATTACCTACTGCTGGGCTATACATTCGCTTGAAAATATCGAGGTTGGCTGCCCGTTCATCAGCTTGTTCAATCTTTGTCATTAAGCCAAATTCATCGAGGTTGCCGACGGATGTAGCCGTTACCCCTGGAGCGACTAACGCCCTTGGGAGACCTCTTCCAAACGAAACAGCAGTCAACGGGTTTTCTGAGTTAGGATCTAATTCGCGGGTCACCTTACCTAACCAGCCCTCGGTTGCTACCTTTTCAGGTTCGCAGGTGTGCATAATATCCATTGCGCGAAAGTGTGAACGGCTCGCGTTCTCATAGCCAACACCTTGGATAACTGCCACATTACCGGCATTATAAAGTTCAGATAGAGCACCTGCAGACGGATGCCACGCGAGACGATCGTCAAGAGAAATAGTAGACTCCGCTGCCACCGAGACCGTGGGTCGCCAGTCATAAATACGACCATCCGTATACGGAATAAGCGTATTCATAAAGTCCAAACCACCTGATAGCTGAATTACAACTAAAACTGGATCTTTCTTCTTAGTCGTCATCGGTATCTCCTTCGTCAAATACTTTTTTTAGGCGAACTGGTACTCAGGCGCTGAAACGATCAGCTGCAAAAGTCTAATAATTTGTTTTTGGCTTTCCGCAATATTCGCATCCGTATCAAACTGGAGCTGTCCACCCTGACTCGCCAGATCAACAAGTGCCGAATGTGTATCACCACTAATTTCCACATGGCCAGTGAGATTCAAACACAAATTCACCAAATCTTCCGGTGATAAATTATCGCCTTGCGACTCAATTCTGGACAGAATGCTACTCACACCAGGAAGCGAAACCTCCGCGACCTGATTCACCACAAAATTTACTCTTTCGGTCAGTGTGCCGGCATCGAGCCACTCTTTTCCTGTGTGCCAACCCTCAACCGTAGGTGGATTCAGTAATTGTTGCCCCATGGCAGTAGTTGCGGCGTTCAATGAAGCAAGCATAGGGTGAGGCGTTTCCGGTAAACCTGACAGCACTAGCGCTCCAGCAACAAATTCTGCTGGACTCTTTATTTTCTTGAAGCGTGCATTCTTGAACCAATTTGCATTCAACAGGGTTCGCATGACCTCCGTTAAGTCGCCGTCCGACTCCAAGAACACATTGGTGAGTTCATCAATTGCCTGCTGGTCCTGTGGTGGTGTAATACTCCACGCAGGGACTTGTGGTTCATCAGCTACGAAGAAATTGTACAAATGGCGTGATATAAAACGAGCGCAGGCCTCCTGCTTCACTATAATATCGATAATATCTTCCCCATTGAAGTTACCCTTCTCTCCGAGAAATTCCTTCTCCGAATTATCGTGTTGTTCCGGACGATAAATAAATTCCGCAGCATATCCGCCGTAAGGATAAAGGGGTATTGGTTGTTTAAAAGTCCACCCAGTAAATGCTCGAGCAGCCATTTTGACGTCAGTTTCGCTATACGTACCTATGCCCATCGAAAATAACTCTAATAGCTCTCGCCCGTAGTTTTCGTTAACCGCACCGTCCCTGCTCTCAGAATTATCTAGCCAATAAATCATGTTTGGATCTTTAGAAAGAGCTAACAAGATATCGCGCATATTACCAAGGCCAACTTCTCTAAACATCTCCATGTGTTGCACTATTGCCGGCCCATTCTCAGCCTTATACCATGCCGTCGCGAACACATGATGCCAAAACAGTGCCATTTTTTCCATTAATGGGCGATCGCTCTGCGCAAGGTTATACATCCATCGGGCGGCCCAAGTAGCGCCAGTATCCGGACTTGCTGATTGTGGCAGGTATCTGTCCAATAGATCTACATCTGGGTCAGCATACAGATTCGGACTCAGCAGGTCTTCTACCAGCTGCTCGTACGATTTCTCTGAAAGAGATTCAAGTCTGTCGCGACTGGCACCCACACCAACTCGGCGCATCAAATGCCCAATAAGGGTGATTCTCTCATCTGTAGATATCGAAATCTCGGTTGTCATCGGGTCACTCCAACTATATTTTTTTTAGTAAATAAATCGTCAACTTACAGTGTTATAACACATTTCAACCACCTTCGAAAAGGTGTATTTTTCTATCCTCGCGGTAATCCAAGTCCACGAGTTGCAATGATGTTCCGCTGTATCTCACTCGTACCAGCCGCAATCGTTAGCGAGACAGTAGTCATGTAATACTGACAAAATTCACCACTGAGTGGAGCATGCGAATCAGAGGGTCTCAACCCACCATATAGTCCCAACATGCTGATTCCACGACGAGCCGTTCTCTGTTGCAATTCCGAGCCAAACATTTTCGACATTGATGACTCCTGATTGGGTACAAGATTCGAGGCTTGCATCCACGTAACCCGATATCCAAGATACCTAGCAACCTCAATTTCAATACGAGTTTCAGCTAATGCCTGCCGTGAAGGCGCGTGATCCGATATTCTCCTGCCACGACCTCTTGAATTCACCTCCTTGGCATTTTCTAACAATCGGTAATAGGGCGAGATAGCACCCGCCATCCGATGGATTCCACTACGTTCAAAATCTAAAGCGGTCGCCGCGACATACCAGCCCCTGTTTTCTTCGCCAATCATATTTTTCGCAGGCACTCGGACATCTTCAAAGAATGTTTCATTGAACCCGTGTCCATCACTATCACCCTCATCATGTAGCTGTGAAATCGGACGAATGGTGATTCCTGGGGTATCCAACTTAAGCATGAAGTAAGAAATTCCTCTGTGCTTCGGCGCCTCCGCGTCAGTCCGAGTAAGAATATGCACCCAGTCAGCTTCCATAGCTCCTGAGGTCCATATTTTCTGACCATTAATTATGAAATCATCACCATCGCGGGTCGCTCGGGTTTGTAATGATGCAAGGTCAGATCCCGAACCTGGCTCTGAATAGCCTTGGCACCACATCACTTCACCTTGGGCGATAGGGGGCAAATGCTCCTGCTTTTGGGCATCAGTTCCATGAATAATAAGCACCGGACCTACTCTGTCAGCCCCTTGTCCACCTGAAGGTGCATTAGCTAATGCCGATTCTTCATTAAAAATCATTTGTTCCCAGTAAGTGGCGCCGCCGCCGCCGTAATCCTCAGGCCATGACATAGTCAGCCAGCCGCCGTCGGCTAGAGAACTCTCGTATGCCCTAGCCGCTTTCCAGCGTTCGCTGCGGGCCGCCCACGCACCTTTCACCCAATTATCTTCTATGAAAGCGTGAACAGTCGTGCGAAATTCCGTCTGCTTAGTCGTGAAATTGAAGTCCATAAAATCCTCCAAAAAAGTATAAAACTATCCCAATAGTCTAATCGATCGGTAACTTTTTTATTGATTTAGAAAGTTGCAAATGACAGCTAAGAGTCTACCCGTAACTGCCCCAAACGCAAGCTATTTAAAATGACTGATAATGACGAAAATGCCATAGCTGCGCCAGCTGCGGCCGGATTCAAAAACCAATTTTCGGAAAAAATAATTGACAACGATTTGGGAACTTCTACATCACCAAAAAATAATTGAGTCAACACGTACCCTGCCCCCATCGCAACCGGCAACAGAAGCAAGTTATAAATAAAAGCCCAACCCAGATTCTGACGCATCACTCGAATCGTGGCGTGAGATAGTTTTAGTAAATATAAAAGTCCTGATAAATCTGAACGCAAAAAATTCACTCCAGCGCTACTTTGAGTGAGATCAGAACTGTTCATCATAGATATACCCACGTCAGCTTGAGCGAGTGCTGGCGCATCATTAATACCGTCACCGATCATTGCAACGAGGCCGGTTTGGGTGTCTTGCTCCGCTGTTACGATTTGGTACTTTTCTGCCGGACTAATCTCTGAAAAGGCCATATCAATGCCCACTTTTTTGGCGACAAGATCCGTAACAACCGCAATATCACCAGAAACCATCATAGGAACCACTGAAAATTGTCTGAGGCCCTGAATGACTGATTTGGCATCTACTCTCACAGGGTCTTCCAACCCAAATATCCCGACTGCACATCCATTGACCGCCAGAAACACGGGAGTTAGCCCATCTGCAACGGACGTCTCAAAAATATCATTCAGACCACTCACTGAAATATCTTGTGACAAAAGCAAGGCGCTATTTCCAATAACGACTTTGTATTCCTTATCATCCCTGCTGAGCTCGGCAGTAATCCCATTTCCTGGCCAAGCCCTGAAGGTTAGAGGCCAAACAAGTTCAATGTCTCTGTCACGAGCGAGGTCAAACATTGCTGTCGCATGTGGATGGTTTGATCCTCGCTCAGCACTTGCCACCATAAAAATCAGCTCCTCCTCACTTAACGTTGAATCCGCGCTAGTAAATATCGCAGCCACGCGAGGTGTCCCGTCAGTTAAAGTTCCAGTTTTATCAAATAATAGTTTTTTCGTCTTGGTTAGATTTTCAAAAACGCCAGCATTGGAAATTAGGATTCCCGATTTTGCAGCCTGCCCAACTGACATTGCAATAGCAGCCGGCGTTGCGAGACCCAGAGCACATGGGCACGCAACTACTAAAACTGTGACCGAATTAATGATGGCATATGTGAATCCGTTAGAAGGACCGAAAAGCCACCAACCAAAGAAAGTAAAAACGGCCAAACATAAGACAGCTGGCACAAAAATCGAGGCCAATCTATCTGCAAGTTCCTGAATTGGTGCCTTTGATGCTTGCGCACGCTCGACAAGTTGAGCGATATTTGAATAGATACTTGTTTCGCCAACTGTTGTTGCCTTGATCTTCACGGTGCCATTGATATTCTGACTCCCTCCAATCAATAAGTCACCAGCTTTCTTCAAGACAGGCTTGGACTCACCCGTCACCATCGATTCATTAGCCGCAGTCTCTCCTTCGATAATCTGTCCATCAACAGGCACCCTCTCACCTGCCCGAACAATCACGATTTCACCCGTTCTGACCGCTTTCGCCGGTATCTGAAATTCCGATCCATCATTCTCGATTACATTTGCTGTCTCGGGATAAGTCGACGCTAGATTTCGTAACATCTGTCCGGCGTTATATCGGGCTCTTGCCTCTAGAAATCGACCTAACCACAAGAAAAACACTACTAAGACGACTGCATCAAAATAAAGCGCCTGATTCGAAATCTCTATCGATGCCTGCAGAAAAGGCATAAATAAGACGACTACACTGTATATATATGCTGTGGTGATTCCAAGAGTTATAAGCGTGTTCATATCCGCAGATCTGTTTTTCAGAGACCGTAAGGTTGCCGTGTGAATTGGAGCGGCAATCCAACTGATAGAAATACTAGCTAAGACAAAGGACATGAACTTAGTGGCCTCAAGATCAAAAAATCGAATAGATGAATCAACAATTTCGAACGAGAAAAAAAAACGAGAACACATAAATAGCAAAATAGGTGCGGCTGTAAGGACGCCTATAACCGTCCTAAACCGAAGAACTGCGATTTCTTTATCTTGTCTGCGAAAAACTGATTCCAGCCACGAAAACTTTGATTCACCACTTGGGAAATCTAATGCGTATCCAATCTGATTAATTGCTGCCGCTAATGTAGCCTCGGTTTCCTCTACAACCTCTTCAATCTCGATTATTGCGCTGTTCGTAACTAGGTTTACAGACGCAACAGTTACCCCTTCTATTTCTAAAAGGGCTGACTCTACTCTTCTCACGCATGACGCACAAGTCATCCCAGAGACAGACCCGTTAAGCACGGTTCCGGTAGTTGAATTCATCTCATTCATCAGCACAGATATTTGCTACGAAGGCTTTGCAATCAAACGAGCGATTGCAAATTCCATTGACTGCCCCCATGGCATCTCAACTTCAGTACTCTCAATTTGATAACTCGAACCAAGTTCATCCAAAAGTCGCCAAGCTGCAGTAACCTCAGCAATTGCGTGATGATCACAACATGATTGAATAGTCTGCTGCTTAAGTGCTCGATGAAACTCGACGCTTTCGCTAGAACTACCACATGGACACGTATATAAAATTTCTGCACCATAATCGGTCGAAATAATTACAGGCTTGGGATCGTACTTGGTGCCAGAAGATCCTGCGAGTGGTGCAAGCGCTGCGGGTCCCAAAGAGTAACCAGCCTCCCCCAAGCGAGTTTGCAACCGATCAAGTATTAGGCCTTGCTCGAGAGAAAGTGAAAATGAGCGCCTATCGGCATCTCCAGCTAGAAATCTGGCACCCTCAATGGCATCCGTGGTTGCTTTGATAGTCGCGATGCAATGTTCACAAGTGATATCGGGACTGAATAAGGTAATTTCAACCGCCATAACTAACTCCCTTGTTAACTATACTTTAAACACCAAGTCAACGGCTAGCTAAACCCGACACAAGGGATACTAGGAGATTAGAGGTCCTATGGCGCACAACGAAAACGATTTATCCCTGTTAACCCACGCAGTTTACAGTCCGAAAAATAGCTCCAATATAGAACTTCCTACAATTATATTGCTACATGGATATGGAGCACATGGTCTAGATTTGCTCCCGCTTGCGCCCCATCTCTGTGAGGGGAACGCATTGATAATCTGTCCGCAAGCACCTCATACAGTCAGTGTCCCCGCCGGTTACCAAGCTCCCTCTAGCAATCAGATGTTTACCTGGGAACAGCGCGATGAGCATGGTGAAAAAATAGAAGGTGACATAGACGAAATG
>Ga0114933_10002635_pt1 | contig 18235 bp, 22 predicted proteins | sample 4SBtaG_FD_89691 | JGI IMG/M metagenome (GOLD analysis project Ga0114933, IMG submission 89691) | Deep subsurface microbial communities from Kolumbo volcano to uncover new lineages of life (NeLLi) - 4SBTROV12_W25 metaG | ecosystem: Environmental > Aquatic > Marine > Volcanic | place: Kolumbo... | reverse complement strand
TTGAATCATAGGGCTGAAGTCAGATCCAATAGAGGCGAGAACTGGCCACCTCCAACTAGAGAATTCATCGTTTCTCAGGAAAATAAGATTATGCTTCCTTCTAGCTTTTCTCCTATGCACTGATTTATTTGGATTAATAAAACACAATTTTAATAAATTAATTAAGTGAGGCCGTAGTGGAAATTGGTATAACAATGTTTGTCACGCAATCGTCTATCCATGTATCGGATTTAGCTAGATATTGCGAGGATTTTGGATTTGAATCTCTGTGGTTGCCTGAACATTCTGTGATTCCAGTCCATACGACAAGTCCTTGGGGAGGGGCGCCTGACGGAGCAATACCTGACTGGTACTACGAATGTACGGATCCCTTTATAAGCTTGGCTCATGCATCGGCAGTTACTGAAAATTTAAAATTAGGTACTGGTATCTGCTTGGTACCAGAGAGAAATCCAATTGTTTTGGCAAAAGAGATTGCTACGTTAGATCATTATTCTAATGGCAGATTCTTATTTGGGATCGGATCAGGATGGTTGAAAGAAGAAACCGAATTATTTGGTGTTAAGTTTTCTGATCGAGTTAACGTTATGTATGAATCCATACAAGCTATGAAACAATTATGGACTCAGGAAGAATCTGAATACAATGGGGAATTCATTAAATTTCCCCCAGTGATTTCTCGACCCAAACCTGTTCAAAAACCCCATCCCCCCATATATGTAGGCGGCAAAGCAAAAAAAGTATTTCAGAGAGTAGTTGATTGGGGTGATGGATGGATGCCTAACAGGATATCGCCAGATGAAGTTGCAAAAGGTAGGCAAGAGATTGATCGAATCTCTAAAGAACAGTCGAAAGATCCTTCAGATTTTGCTATTTCAGTTTTCGGTCAACCTCCCGATAAAGAATTACTAAAAGCCTTTGAGGACGCAGGTGCTGACCGTGTCATGATTAGATTCGAGGGAAGTTCACATTCAGAAGTCTTAAGGGCTTTGGAGAATATAGCGAACGATATATTAGATTAACTGATGCTTGATTACACAGAAGGTCAAGATCCTAATCAAGGTTTGTTACTAGCTAATGCTAATTTTTATCATGCTTTTGAATCATTAGATATAACATCCATGAGCAACATATGGTCCCGGTCTTACCGGTCATTTTGTATACATCCAGGCTGGGAACCAATATTCACCTGGGAAAATATTAGTGTGAGTTGGGAAAATATATTCCGAACATCTTCTTTGATGATGTTTCAAATAGAAGTGATCCAGAACTTTGTGGAAGCTAACATTGGAACTGTAGTTTGCAAAGAAAATATAAGTAGTGTTATTAATGGTAGGGCAACGAATTTTTCTATACTTGCCGTAAACACATTTGAATTAGAAATAGAGAACTGGAAATTAGTGTCTCATCATGGATCCCCTTCATAGCGCTTTAGTTTGATATTTTCTTAAGAAATTGCTGGTATTCCTTTAGAAATCCTACCGGATTGTCTCCTTGAACTAAGTGCCCGGCGTTATCTACCGTGCTTATAATACAATTGGCTATAGTATTACGCATTTTGTTCATGGTGTCTGAATTGAACACGTCACTGTTAGCTCCTCGAATGATTAAGGTTGGGCAATGGATTTGGGTTATCATTTCCCATAACTCAGAGGATGGGATAGTTTGGGATTGATAATCAGGATGTCTCATGATTTTGTCATATTTCCATGACCATTTGCCGTCGCTTCTTTCTCTTATGTTGTATTTTAATGATCCTAGAACTTGCTCTATAGGCCGGCCTGTATATGACTGGATACGGTTAGCAAATTCTTCAAAGCTGTCTAGTTCATCTGGTAAAGATTTGAATTGTTGCATTCTTCTCCGGCCCAGAGATTCCGTATCAGGCCCAGTATCCACTATTGTTAAGGAAGCTAATTTGTGAGAATTTTGAGATGCCCAAGCGTAACTATTTCTTCCTCCCATAGAATGCCCAATTAGGTGGAAATTGTTTAGTTTAAGATTAGACACAATACTGTCAATATCTTTAACTTGTTCTTGAGTAGAATAATCTTGCTGATTCGACCAATCTGAATCTCCATGCCCACGTTGGTCAAGAGCAATTACATGATATTGTTCGGATAATGGTAGACTTATGAAGTCCCAGCTATGTGCCTGCTGTGCATTACCATGCAACATTAAAATGGTTGGGTCATTAGAGTTTCCCCATTCTAAATAGTGGAAAGTCATATCTCTTACGGAAAGTGTGCAGTCTGTTGGTGCATTATGCGAAGTGAAAGGAATGCCTTTTTGCCTAGCTGCTTCATATAAGGAAAGACCTTGTGATTCTATTGACATACAAACCTCATAAACTTGACTAAACTGTATCATTTACAGAGAAAAAATCAAATGTGGTAAAAAGGTTTATTTTGTTTCAAACTGATGCTATGATTATTCACCTGAAAATATCTTAATCTGGGTGTACTAGGAGACATATGGCGACCGAGACGGTTACATTAGAAGCTAAAGAAAGAGTGGTATTAGGTAAGAAAGTCAAATTACTAAGGTCTGAAGGTCTTACTCCGATCCACCTGTATGGAGCACAATTGCAATCATTGCCATTGCAATGCGAAGAACGGGCATTGGTAAGGGCCTTAGCATCTGCAGGTTCAAACACGCCTGTTATGTTGAATGTTGAAGGCCAGAACGATCCAGTTTTAACTTTTGCTAGAGAAATCCAATGGGACCCAGTCAAAGAAACTATTTTACATGTAGATTTTATGGTGGTTGATTCCACCCAAAAAATAACTGCTAGGGTTCCCGCTGTAATAATTGGCGAAGCACCGGGAGCGCGAGCAATCTCTGGTCAAGTTAGTCTGTCTATTAGAGAGTTATTAGTAGAAGCTTTACCTATGGAAATGCCAGCTGAAATTGAAATTGATGCTACTCAACTGACTGAAGCAGACTCTGTTATAAGGAGAGAAGATATACCTGTTTCTGAGGGAGTCGAACTTATAGGCGAACCAGATGTAATAATTGCACGTATTATCATTCCGAGAAGAGCACCATTGCTAGGTCAATCAGAGGAATCAACTGAAGAAGGGGCTGGGGCAGCTACTGAAGATACAACAGATCAAACAGAGGCTGAGTCAGAAGGCTAATTTAATAACCTCGGTATCCCTCTATACTGGAGAAGTAATTATATGTATTTAATATATATGGGGGAATCTACTAACTTCGATTTATCACCTGTTCAAGAAGAGCGTCAACATCAGATACATGCTGGTTTGATCATCCATGAGAGCGCTTGGGTTTCTTTGAACGGTGAATTGACTGCTCTTTATAAAAGATATTTTTCCATTGATAAGTCTGAGTTGATGCCTTTTATAAGTTCAGATGACCTGTATGAAGGGAAAAACGAATTTATTGAATGGGAATCCGGAAAAAGAACTGCATTCGTTCAAGATTTACTAGATATATTAATAAGAAAAGAAATCCCTTTGATTGCCGCTTCACTCAATAATGGAGTGTATGAAAATGCTAAAAATAATTTGAATAACCCCGAAGCATTAACTAAACCGCTCGATGAAATTATTATGGAAAGGTTTTTACTAGCTTTGAACATGTACATGGATGAGTTGCAAATGTCTACTATGGATCCCAGTCAAATTATGCAATCTTCATGGACTATTAGTGATTACAGCATGTTGGTATGTAAATACGGAGGATCAGTAAAGCCGGAATTCATGGCTAATTTTCTTAATAATTCGTTGAATATACCTAATCCTTCTGTACTAGAAGATATTAGTTATGTAAGTAAAGAAAGATCTCTTATAGGTCAATTGGCCGATTTGTGTGCTTATTTTGTTATGCGCTGGCTAACCGAATCTGACGGAGATCACAGTTATATAGATTACATTAATGGCTTACAAGATGGTAGGGTACTACAAGTTATATACCCTGTGCAGTTATAATTTATCGTTAATATCTAACGGTTATAAACTGTCTTAGTAGGCTGCATAAGAGATCTACTATAATTACAAGGACTATGTACCATAGTAGTAATAATCCTAGATCTTCATAGTGGAAATAACTAAAACTCAATCTAAATTCTCTGCCTAATCCAGCGGCGCTCACTAGCCCAACAACTACTGTGGTTCGGATCACTACTTCCCAGCGATACAGAAGATATGTTAGAAATTTGGGGAGGAGTTGTGGTAGGACTGCATATGACAACAATTGCCATCCTCTTGCTCCGGAAGATTGTAAGGATTTTAGAGCTGTGATGTCCATATCTTCTATACACTCAGAATACAGCTTCCCTAATACTCCCACATTATGGATAGCTAATGCGATAGCTGCTACCCATATGCCTGGCGTCAAGAACAGCATTAATATGATTGCTAAAATCAGTTCAGGTATTGCTCTAGTGAAAGAATAAATATTACGGACAATAAAGTATACGAGCTTTAGTAGAGGTCGACTATACCCAAATATTGTATCGTCATGGAAGTTTCGGGATGCAAATATACAGGTTGTTAAAGCAATGATCCCTGCTATACCAATAGAACATATGCTCATCAATAATGTTTCGAACGCTAAATGTCTCAATTCAAACCAAGAATTGAACTGGTAGGCTAAGCTTAGATTCTGTTCAAAGCCCATTAATTTTGATATGAATTCTTTTGTTTCTGTCACAGTATGTAAGCTAAATAAACCAGGGAGGCTATATCTACTCTCGAATAGAACATATCCCCAAGATATTATTGATAATATTACTGATGAGATTAGCGATATACGAATGATATATTTGTTCTTAACTGTGGAATCGCTTAGTTTATTCATGAGGTTAAAGCCTTTCTGACAATGCTACTCCAAGCATCTACTACGACGACTAATATTGTTAGACAAATCAGTCCTGTCCATACTTGCCCAAATCTCAAATCTAGTAATGAGAGATGAATTTGATAGCCGATACCTTGTATCCCTATGAAGCTCATGATTGCAGCTGATCGAATGCCACATTCTAATCTGTAAAATATATAACTTATGATATTTGGCATCGCCAAAGGGATGCGGCCATACATCACAGCTTTGGTGTAGCTAGCTCCGTTAGAAAGCAATAACCTTATAGGCTGCTGAGGTACATCCCGTAATTGTTCTGCAAAGATGCGGCCCAATATCCCTACGTAAGGTATAGTCAGTGCCAAAACAGCTACCATAGGAGAAAGTCCTATTATGGAAACTAGCAGTAAAGCCCAGATTAATTCGTGAATGGAACGCGTGCATGCCAAAACGAACCTAAGGGTTGTAACTACTGTGTTGTTAACGTATTTATTGTAAATACAAGTCCCTGAACTGAGAATCCCAATAGGGATCGCGATTATTATGGCAAGGCTTAGGCCGCCAAAGGCATATAGGATTGTCTGCACCACAGCTTTCAAACATATAACTAAAAATTCGGGAGTAACATCCAAATAGAATACAGACCACAAAAAATTGAAAAGTGTAGATATTCCATCATAACTGATCAGGGTTTGATCAGTGTAAAAAATACGAATACTGGACCATAAAAATGCGGAGACCAATATTAATGTAAGTATTTTTTTATGCTCAAAAAAATGATTAACATTTTTCATTTATAAAGCTCTTTTAGCATGGATTCATTTATCTCATTGGCAGACACATCGAATACGATTGAATGTTCTTTTATACCTATGAGTCTAGAGCAGTATTCTTGGATTAACCTTGTATTGTGTAACGTGATGATTACACTGCGGTTAGTATTGACTAATTTTGACCTTATGAGCTGCATAATATCTTCTGCTCTGGCAGGATCCAATGAAGATACTGGCTCGTCCGCTAATACGACCATAGGATTTTGTACTAATAATCTCGCTATTGAGACTCTTTGTTGTTCTCCTCCAGACAAATGAGCGGCCTTGTTATTAATCTTATCCTCGATGCCTAGATCCTTTAGAATAGCAAAGACTTTGCCTCGCTCAAGAGGATAAATAAGAGATAGTAAAGATTTAAATAGGCTCCAATTTCCAAGGTTTCCTGCAAGTACATTATTAATTACATTTAATTCTGGGATGATGGAATACTGTTGATCTATCATGCCTACTAGGTTGGCTAGATCTTTTCCTGGTTTCAATTTGCCGATATCTTGACTTGATATTGAAATGGACCCAGTCGTAGGTTTACTGAGTCCACTAATCATGTTCAGCAAGGTAGTTTTACCACTTCCAGAAGGACCAGCTATAGCTAGGATCTCGCCCTGCCCTACCTTAAATGAGACGTCTTTTAGAGCTGCTGACGTGCCATAATACTTACTGACATTGTTGATATCAATCAAATTACCTGTCATGTAAGTTATTTAATGATTCCTAAAGCTTCCGCAGTATCTTTTATAGCATCGTAATTACTATTATTAGTCGAGATAAATTGATCCGCGTTAAATAGTTCAAGGATTTCAGAGTGTTCTTCCGCATTAAGATCTAATAATGCTTGTTTGATTTTACTCGTGAACCCGTCTCCAAACTTGGTCTCTATATCGGACCTGACTGTCCAGTTGTAGTCATAATATTCTGGAGTTGTATAAAACTCTCGAACCAAAGCGGGATCTGCTTTGCCCTCTGAAACTGCTCTGTTCCACACTTTGTAGTTAAGAGCACCTACGTCAAAAGCTCCGTCCTGAACTAATTTCCATGTTAGATCATGAGACCCGGAATAGTTAGGTAAAGCCTTGAAGTCAGAATCTGGATCTATTCCGTTTTCTAGCATGAAGAATCTAGGCATTAAATTCCCCGAGGTTGAGTTCTCACTACCAAAAGTTAATGTTAGGTTGGGAGCTTGTTCTTTAAGGTCTGCTAAGTCATTGATTTGCAGGGAAGATTTGACAACGAATTTGCTCAGGTAACTTGCATCTGATTTACGTTGAGCGATTGCTTGAGCACCATTATCTTGTATCCGGGCTTGTACTCCAGTTAAGCCTCCAAAGAATGCAAGATCTAGATCGCCTTTGCTGAACGCTACAACTACAGCTGAATAGTCAATGCTTGGCTTGAACTGTACATTAACGTTTAATTCGTTTGATAGATATGTAGCAAATTTTTCGTATCTTCGGGCCAATCTTTCTGTGTCTTGGTCAGGTATACCGCCTACGAATAGGGTCTCTGCAGGTGTTCCACACCCAAGTAGTGCTAGGCACGTTATGATAAAAGGAACTAGGGTCAATTTTTTTAAAAACTTCATTAAGGATACTCCATTTGTATTCACGAAAAAAAACTAGTCGTCAGAGTGATCCTGTCAGGTAAATCCGTTTTTAAAAGTCATTGATTTAGTCATTACGAAATAGTAATTAAGAGAGGTATCTATGTCAAGTTTCAAGGTGGACATTGCTGTCATTGATGCATATAATTCTACAAACAATTCCTATTTGTTATTGTGCTTAGAAGGAGAGGTGCCGGAGTGGTTGAACGGGCTCGCCTGGAAAGCGTGTAGGGGTCGAAAGGCCTCTCGCGGGTTCGAATCCCGCCCTCTCCGCCATTGACTGACAGTAAACTTTAATATGCCTTTGATGGTTTAGCCTATAAATCCCAACGTTGTAGAATTTCTTGCATTTGCCTGATATTACAAACCTAATTTTTGGTAAACTTCAGGATTAGCACAATATTCCAGTCTTTCTCCGTTTGATCCAAGAATTAAATTGCCTGCAGCAATCATGCACATTTTCTTGCGAGCTTCGATTGATGCGCTGCCTATGTGGGGACTAATGATTAAGTTGTCTAGTGTTAATAAAGGGCTATCTGGTTCGATTGGTTCTGGATCTGTCACATCTATGCCTGCGGAACGAATCCATCCTTCATTTAATGCATCGTACAAGGCAGAAGGGTTAACAATCGGCCCGCGTGCTGTGTTTATGAGCACGCTGTCTTTTTTCATGGCTTTAAGTTCGTCATAGCTAATTAGGTAATAAGTTTCAGGGGTTAATGGAACATGCACCGATACGTAATCCGAATTGGATAATACTTCATACATATTGTCACAGTATGTAACCCCAGGTAGATCATCTATGTCAGGTTTAGGTGTTCTTGAGTGATATAATACGTCCATATCAAAGCCTTGTGCTCTCTTTAGCATTTCTCGGCCTATGGTTCCCATTCCTATGATCCCAAGAGTAGCTCCACCAACATCTGTTCCTAACCAACTCATTGGGTGGAATGCAATTTCCCATTGTTTGTTTTTTACCCAGTTATATGATTCTGAAATTCTTCTCGCGCAATTGAGGAGTAAACCAAACGCTATGTCTGCGGTTGGTCTCGCGACTACTCCAGGTGTGTTGCCTACCATAACACCCAGATTAGTAGCCTCTCCAACGTCTATATTATCAACTCCTACTCCAAGTTGGCTTATAACTCTAAGGTTTTTACATTCAGATATGATGCCAGCATCCACTTTGTCCATAACAGTTGTTAGAATTCCATCACATTCAGACGCTTTAACTCTTAACAAGTCTCTTGTGATAGGGTTGTCATCTTCCCATACTTCTATTTCGGCATGGGCAGTTACTAATTCGATTGCTTCTTCAAATAATGGCCTTGTGATTAAAACTTTCATCTATATAACGCTACCCGAGATTAAATATTAATCTAATAGTATGGTAAATGTTATATTTTGGCAAAATAAATAAATTGATAGGAGGAAGGGATCCTCTTTTTAAAAAGGATGGTTTTGAGACAGAAGTGTAGGGTAAGAGGCCCGTGAGGAGGTACGGGCCTCTAGGTTGGGTTGGTGCTAATATCCTACGATATTTAAGAACATTGCTTCATTATCAGTTAGTTTCTCTATTTCTCTGCGTTCCAGTTCTGTCATGGCAGGAGCAGAAAACGTAGAAGAAAGTACTGATATGCAATAACTGACATTTGACATAGCTTCGTGAATCACTTTGTTAAACATGCTAGTAAATTAACCTCTCTATAATCATTATTTAAAATACTTACTTAAATATTTTATTTGATATAATGATATACCCGGCAACAGTATTCTGTCAAGGGATATTAATAACTTTGCAATATTGCAATTAAGGATACTAATCAGATGTATTTGTTGGGGTTCATTATGTAGTTAGGGTCTAAGGTGCTTTTGACTCTTTTTATGAGTTCATAGGATGGACCTAATTCTTTTACTGCAAGATGTTTCAGTTTTATTCCAATGCCATGGCAATATTCGATAGAGCCATCCATATCGCAACTTAGCTGCAGTAATGACTCAGATGCTTCATATAATTGTTGTCTGACTGATTCTGAACAAGGGTCCTTGGGTATAATCATCATTGAAAAAAAATCTGGTCTCCCCCAGATTGCGTATTCTGTAACATGGAGATTATGTTTTTGAATGATCCTTTCCGAATGTTGTTTGTACTCCAATATTTTTGATGGAGGAAGGCTTAAATGAATATATTCAAAGATGTGGTCTTGGTTTCTTTTCCATTTGTATTTACGGGTTTTGTTGAGAGCTGTCTTGGAATATAGTTCTGCTGAATTATGCCGTTTGCTCCAATATGACGCAGTAGCATCTGAGTCGATTTGGAATTGATGTTGGTTATCCATTTTGTTTATAATCCATTTGATTGATGCAGCTATAATATCGGCTTCGCCATCGAGCACTAAATGCATGATGACCTGGTCAGCTGATTGGCTCAGTTCGAGCAAAGAAGGTTGTAAGTTTGCGTTATATATGTTCAACAGAAACTGGTATCCGCTTTTAAAATCTGGAAACCCAATACTCATGAAACGCGTAGCTTTAGGTTGTGGATAAATTTTGAGCGAAGCTTTTGTAATTACCCCTAGTGTTCCTTCTGTCCCTATAAAGAAATTTGATATGTCTGGTCCCACAGAGTGGCTAGGTATCTGACTAATAGGCAGGATCTCTCCAGTAGGCAGTACTGCTTCGAGACCAATTACTTGTTCTCCCATCGTGCCGTACTTACTAGCTGTATATCCTACTCCATTTGTGGATATAGCTCCTCCAACAGACGCTATACTTAAGGAATATGGATCGTGGCCTAATACGTGATTTTTGGTGTTAAGTATGTAGTTTAGTTCACCAAGTATCATTCCTGCTTCTACGGTTACTGACTTACTGGTTAGATCAAATGTGATTAAATTATTCATGTTTTTGAGGCTAATCATTAAGGCGTTTTTTGATGGAGCTATACCTCCCATAACGCCAGTACCTGCACCCAAAGGTGTTACGGGGATGAGATGAATATTAGCTAGTTTGATAATGTCTGATATTTGCTGACTAGATGTAGGAAAAAGGACTGCTGAGGGAAGGGTTGCTAATTCGTTTTGTAAGTAGAGTGCTCTGTTAGGGGATAATGCATCTGAGGAGAATATGTCTAAATCGGTTTCTTCTGTAACTATATTATGTTGTCCAACTATAGATCTGAGCTTATCTAGAATGCTCGGGTCTAACATTGATTCATTGCCACTTTGGGCCAGTAGATGTATCTTCGATGTTAATATTTAAATCTTGTAGTGTGTTTCTTATTTTGTCTGCTAGATCGTATTGATTGGCTTGCCGTAAATCTTGTCTAATTTCCAGTAACAAATCTATAAATGGAGCTACATTAGACAAGATAGCAGTTTCTGGAAGTGAAAAAGTTATGCCCAATATATTGCCCATCGTTTTGAGCTCATTTTGAGCTTCCGCTACTTCCATGCTGGATTCTTTGGCTCTGTTAATTTCTCTGGCTAAGTCGAACATTACAGCGATTGACTGAGGAGTATCTAAATCGTTGCTCATGTGGTTGAGAAATTTTGTTTTGTATTCTGATGCGTCCAAAATAGTTCCATTCGCGGCAGAAGGCTCCAGAGCAACCCTTAGTCTTTGCAGGCTCCTGGCAACGGCTTCACAGCCTTCATCGCTGTAATTCAAAGGGGATCTGTAGTGAGAACTTAGTAAGTAAAGTCTAAGCGCATCTGGTTGATGCTTTGTTAACGCTTCTTCCACTGATACAAGGTTTCCGATCGACTTACTCATTTTATCTTGTCCGAATTGAAGTAATCCGTTATGCATCCATATTTTTGAGAAAGGTTGCTTGCTTGTGTAAGCTTCACTTTGTGCGATTTCATTTTCATGATGGGGAAAGACTAGGTCCATTCCTCCTCCATGAATGTCTAATTGGTCCCCTAAGTATTTGGTCGACATTGTTGTGCACTCAATATGCCAACCAGGGCGACCAGGCCCCCAAGGGCTATCCCAAGAAGGCTCTCCTTCTTTTGAACCTTTCCATAATGCAAAGTCTATAGGGTTTTCTTTATTGGGGTCAATTTCGATTCTAGAGCCTGAAATCATGTCCTCGGTTGATCGATTACTTAGTTCTCCATAATTAATGGATTCCTTAACTCTAAAGAATACATCTGCCCCGGCGGGGTATGCATGTCCACTTTCGATCAAAGTATTTATCGTCTCTATGATGTCTGGAATCTCTTGTGTCGCTCTTGGATACTTTGTGGCCCGCAATACGTTCAGAGCGTCCATAGTAGCAAAAAAATCTTGAATATATCGTTCCGTAAGTTCATTCTCACTGATGCCTTCTTCTTTTGCTTTGATTATGATTTTGTCATCTACATCAGTAAAATTCTGTACATGGTGAACGTTAAATCCTGAGTATTCGAGATATCGTCGTAATACATCGAATACGACATAGCTTAATGCGTGACCTACATGAGTGGACGAGTACGGAGTCACTCCGCATACATAAACCTTCACTTCTGTTGGGTTATACGGTTTAAACTCTTCAATTGTCCTGTTAAGTGTGTTGTAAAGTTTCATTGTTTTCTATTTATTGTTACCACTGCCATAGTAGCTATGCCCTGCTCTTTCCCTACAAAGCCTAGATGGTCGGTGGTAGTGGCTTTGATATTGATAGAGCTAAGACCGATACTTAAAACAGAGTCTATATTTTTGCGCATATCCAGTATGTACTTTGATAATGCTGGTTTTTGAGCGATTATTGTAGCATCGACATGGGATACCTGCCAATTTGATTCTTGCCTAAGTTTATCTACTTGCCTAAGTAGTTCTAAGCTACTAATCCCTTTTAGAGAGGGATCTTCTGATGGGAATATTGTTCCTATATCTCCTAAAGTCAGACTCCCTAGTAATGCATCGATTATGGCATGAATTAGGACGTCTCCGTCGCTATGCCCAAGTAATCCTAGGTTGTGCTGGATTAGAACTCCACCTATGACTAATGGCAGATTTTCTCTTAATTGATGTGCATCGATACCTATTCCTGATTTGAATTCGAACATGGCGTGAAATTATTCCTTCTCAGGGTTTAGCAGGATGTACTCTGCTAACATTAGATCTATTGGAGTGGTTACTTTTATGTTTCTAGGATCTCCGTCAGCTATACGGATTCCTATGTTTAAAGATTCAATTAATGATGAATCATCTGTATGCTCCCCAGAGTTATTTGCATATGCGTTTTGAATTGTTTCCCATTCAAAGATTTGAGGTGTTTGGGCATGCCATAACTTTGACCTATCTATAGTGCGAAGAATTGTGCCATTGCTTTTAGATTGTTTTATTGTGTCAACTACAGGGATAGCCGGTATGGCATTACCGTGGGAAGTTGCTAATTTTATGCAATTAGTGATCGTATGATGCATGATGCATGGTCTGGCGCCATCATGTATGCCAACTAGTTTACTTGGCGTTAAGTGGTTCAGTCCTAAATTGACTGACTCTTGGCGTGTTTCCCCGCCGCTACACACTTTGATTACTTTATGGAAATTAGACTTTGAGACGAGTTCTTCAACTTCGAGTATTTTACTGGATTCTACGACTAGGCATATGTTTGATACTAATGGATGTGTCTCGAAACTCCGGACCGTATGATAAATCATGGGGTGACCCGCTATCTCAGCATATATCTTATTACTTCCCATTCGGGTACTGTTTCCGGCTGCAACTATTACTACTCCCAGAATAGGTTGTGAGCTGGGCATTTAAGCGCTGCGAGTTTGGGCAAATATTATCCTGCCAGCGGCAGTCTGTAGTACTCGCGTTACAGTGACGTCATGACTAGAATTTATAAAGCGGCGACCACCTTCAACGACAACCATAGTGCCATCGTCAAGATAAGCTACGCCTTGTCCGATCTCTTTGCCTTCCTGGACAATGTTCACGCTGATCTCTTCCCCAGGGATTACGATGGATTTAACAGCATTAGCAAGTTCATTCACGTTCAGTACTGTTATCCCTTGTAATTCAGCTACGCGATTGAGATTATAATCAGTTGTGAATATAGAAGCATTCATTTTTTTTGCTAGTTGGATCAGTTCTGCATCCACTTCATTAGTGTAATTGACGCCTACGTCTAATATTTGCATTCTAACCTTGCTGCTATTTTGAAGGTCAGAAAGTACGTCTAATCCTCTTCTGCCTTTATTACGTCTAATAGTGTCAGGAGAGTCGGAAATATGGCGTAATTCATCTAAGACGAATCTAGGTATAAGTAACTCGCGATCAATAAATCCAGTGGCAACAATATCAGAAATTCTTCCATCAATAATAGCACTGGTATCCACCAAGACTGATGAACTAAAATTACCACCTGTTCCTAGTTGATTTGATTGCAAACTAGATTGCATGAAATTACGTATATTCTTGCCTTTACTGATTCCCAATAACATTCCGATTAATCCTAGCAATCCATAGATTATGAAAGGCAGAGTGTTACCCATCCAGCCAGGTAAATTTGATATAGGTATAGATATCAAAGCAGAGATAACTAACCCTGCTATCAGGCCTAAAATACCTGCCGCGAGAGTAAAACCAGATATGTTGTTTGAAGAATTCATGTCATTTTTTCCTAATCATATTCTATCGACTAGTAATTATTCGGTCAAACGATACTTATTATTCGGGAAATGATTGTGCCTCATGATGATTTAGTCTGGAAAGGAAAGATGATTATGTATATAATTTCTGGGTATAGAATGATTACCAGAAGTGCAAAATGTTAAGTAACGTAAAATTTGAAGTGAAGGGGTCTTAATAATGAACGATATAATAACTAACTTACAATCATCCATAGATGCTAAATCTATTCTTCAGCATCCTTTTTACCAAGCATGGCAAAAGGGAGAACTAAATCAAGAAGATTTGAAATTGTACGCTGAGCAGTATTATTTCTTTGAGTCAGCTTTTCCTCAAAGATTGAGTACGATTCATGCTAAATGTGATGATTCATCTGTCAGGCAAACTATTTTGGTTAATCTGTGGGACGAAGAATTCGGAGAAGATAATCACGCCTCGCAGTGGCTCCAATTTTGTGAAGGCTTAGGATTAGACAGAGAAGAAGTGAAGAGTGCAGAACTATTGCCTTCAACATCAAATTTAATTAATACATATACACAAATTTGTGACGAACAAGAATTCCAGCATGGAATGGCAATCATGTATGCATGGGAGTACCAAGTACCAAAAGTTGCGACTGAAAAAATAGTGGGCTTAAGGAAATTTTTCGACTTGCCAGAAGATTCTCTAACATTCTTTAAAGTTCATAGTACTGAAAAAATTGCGCACCATGAAGCAGAAGCAGAGTCTATATCTGCGACTGTTAACGATGCAGAAGTTGAAGATATTCTAATTAGTGTTAATCAAGCCCTTGATGCGATGTGGACTTTTTTGGACGGTGTAGATGAAGCGAGGAATCAATTAGCCGCAGTGGCAGATTAATATGCGACTATGTTCTTTCATCCCAAGTGCGACAGAAATCATATATCTCCTCGGGCAGGAAGACAATTTGTTTGGAGTCACACATGAGTGTGACTACCCACAGGCTGCTTTAGATAAACCAAATGTTGTAACCAGTGTGTTTGATGAACTCCAAGAACCTTCAAGTGAAGAGATAAATGCCGTGATATCTGAGCGTTTAAAGCAAGGATTAGGAATTTATAAGATTGATGAGGAAATTTTGACAACTGCTCAACCGGAGGTGATATTTACTCAGCAAGTTTGTGAAGTATGAGCAATATCCTCTCAGCAGGTGGCTGAGGCATGTGTGAAATTGGACCAATCGCCTGACATAGTTTCTTTGGATCCGCAGTTACTTAGTGATGTGTTGAATGATATTGAAAGAATTGGCGAAATGACTGGTTCTCAAGCAAAATCTAAAGAAATAGTAACAGGTTTACAGCAACGTATAAATGCTGTAACTGACGCTTGTTCTGCCGTATCTTTAAGGCCTAGCGTATTTTGCATCGAATGGGTCGATCCTATTATGTGTGCAGGGCATTGGATACCAGAAATGATAGAAATGGCTGGAGGATTAGACGCTTTTGGAGATAAAACAAGAGGTTCATTTGTTATAGATTGGGAAGATGTTAAGAAAGCCGACCCGGATAAGATAATATTGATGCCTTGTGGTTTTGGCGTTTCTAGGGCGTTGAAAGATTTGGAAAGTTTACAGGAGAGGGATGGTTGGTCATCTCTTAAAGCTGTTCAGAATCAAGAAGTTTATGTGATTGATGCAGGAAGCTATACCAGCCGATCAGGTCCTAGGTTGGTTATTGGTCTAGAGATGTTAGCAGAAATCATACATCCGGAACTTAATGCCGGATTGATACCAGAAAATTCAGTTTTAAGGCTATATACCTAGTTTTTGCTGAAACCCATGTAAGGATTATTTTTAGCAGTTTCCGCTTCAAATAATTTGATTGATTCACTAAGGATAGGAATTAAAAATCTGCTTTGTTTCTCGAATGATTCGCTTTCTAGTAAGTTTTGTTTGACACTATTTGGAACTGACAAATTTTGCAGGACTAAGTCTATCCCTTGATATATTAAGGATTGAGGATCTGTTTCTGTGAAATACGATTGAGCCCATCCTCCATATGATTCGTCGATAATCTTGTTTAAATCTTGAATAGTATTTTGTACTTGATTAAGTAAAGATGTTTCTGGTGCTTCAATTTGGTTACTTAATTCTTCCACTTCAGCACTTAGATATGGCCTATTATATACAAGTTCTGAAATCTTGAATTTGTGTTTGCCTTTTATATTTATTTCAAGAGTGCCATCAGCATTATTGGATGCACTAGTAATGTACCCAAGTGTGCCTATTTCATAAGGAGTTGCATAATCGCCCACTTCATTACCGTCTTTTATCAGACTGATCCCTATGGGTTCGTTGTTTTGAGTGCAATATTCGACCATTTGTTTGTATCTGTCTTCGAATATATGCAATGGCAAATCTGAGTTTGGGAATAAGACTAAATTTAAAGGGAATATAGGGATTGGGTTGTTCATGTTAGGTCACCTTGTGCCAGGAATTAAGGTTATGGTTCTACTCGTATTGAGTCACCAACGTTGAATGTGCCTCCATTGAGTACTATTGAAAGTATCCCTCTTTTCCCATCTAGCGCTTCTTGTAGTCCATCTTCGATAACATCCATCTTGTGGCATGGATCGCATAAGCCAGTGGCCTCAAGTGTGACGTTGTCTCCTACGAAAAAAACATTGCCTGGTTTGATACTGGATAAATCTAAACCGCTGGTTGTGATGTTCTCTTTAATTTGCCCGGGAACTAATTTAAATTCATCAAGAGTTTCTTTATCCATTACTAGTACTTGCCTTAAATTTGCTGGATTGCGACTCCTGTCGTTTTCAAGCCCTTCTCCAGACACGGCTGCAGCAGAATTTACAGCTACAGAGTCTTCTCCTTTGATTTCTGCGATATGGATTGCAACAATAGTTCCGTCGTTCATAGTTATCACTCCTAATATTATGTTCTAAATGGTCTAGGTTCAAAAAATAAGGTTTACTGGTATAACTTCAACGATTATAGTTGTAAATCAAAACATTTGGAATACTAAGGTGGTATATATAGGAGTAAATTATGGCTAATGAGTTTATTAAAACCGAACTGATAGAAGGTGTGCTTAAAATAACAATGCATGATCCTGCTACTCGAAATGCATTAGGGCCAGAAATGGCTAAAGAAATAATCGATACTCTAGATAATTTCGAACAAGACAGTAACTGTAGAGTATTGCTTTTGACTGGTACAGAGCCGTCGTTTTGTTCAGGAGCTAATGTGAAAGGATTTAGGCAACGGATAGAAGATAGAGAGCAGAAAACTGCTTTAGAAGGTGAGCAGGAAGATTTGCCTTGGGGCACGATGGAAAAGATTTTATCTAAGCGTGAATTACAAAATCCCTACGCGGCTCCTAAAGTGGTCTTGCGACTACATGAGTTACAGAAACCATCTATTGCTGCAGTCAATGGTCATGCAATGGGAGTCGGAATGGGACTTTCATTAGGCTGTGATATTCGGATAGCGGGTAAAAAAGCGCAATTTTCTGAAGCATTTGTTTTAAGAGGATTGATCCCCGCAGACGGCAGTTGTTGGCAATTGCCTAGGTTAATCGGCTTATCCAATACGTTGATGTTGCAATACACTGGGGATAGAGTTGGAGGAGAAGAAGCTTATAGAATGGGACTAGTGAGCCAAGTCGTCGATGATGAAGAATTGATGAATGAATCAATGAGTTTGGCAAACAAGCTTGCTGCCGGCCCCACACAATCTCATGCAATGATTAAGTATCTAGTGCATAAAAGCATGGATATGGATTTGGGGGAAAGCATGGATCTTGCTCACGTAGCTCAAGAACACATGAGAACCACACAGGACCATAAAGAGTCTGTACAGGCTTTTATTGACAAGCGAGCACCAAAATTTATAGGTAAATGATAGAGTGTCATTAGTTTTTAAAGCTAATTTACTATATTAGGATGTATATAAAACTGCATCTTGACGAGTACGACGCCCTCTCATATAATATTCTGCCTAACGGTCGAACAAACGGATGTGTGCGAAATAATCATATGTTTCCCGGACTTCCCATTGGGAGGTCCGGTAAGTTTTGTCTGACCGGGTACTTTAACAATTGAATAAGCAAATTATTTTTTGTCCTAACAAAAAAAACACAATTTAAAAATTGTAAGCAATTAATACTGAGAACAATGTAAAAAGTAAAAAGTTTGAAGTTCTTAGCGTGAGTCAAGTTATTAAGGGCTCACGGTGAATGCCTTGGGATCAAGGACCGAAGAAGGGCGCGGTAAGGCTGCGATAAGCCTCGATTAGCCGTCTAACGGGCTTAGTCGAGGATTCCCGAATGGGGAAACCTGTTCCGGTGTTGAGCCGGTTCATCTGCATAGCAGAGGGTAAGTG
>Ga0114933_10002633_pt1 | contig 18240 bp, 15 predicted proteins | sample 4SBtaG_FD_89691 | JGI IMG/M metagenome (GOLD analysis project Ga0114933, IMG submission 89691) | Deep subsurface microbial communities from Kolumbo volcano to uncover new lineages of life (NeLLi) - 4SBTROV12_W25 metaG | ecosystem: Environmental > Aquatic > Marine > Volcanic | place: Kolumbo... | reverse complement strand
TTCCCCGCGTAGAGCGTGACCAGGTAGATCCGGTACTCGCCCTGGGCCAGGGTGGCCGAGGTCGCCGTGCGAACCGCCCAGCCGGCCTCGTAGCCGTCCCAGATCTTGGTGCGCAGGCAGCTCTCGGCTTCCGCCTCGTCCGCCATCGCGGTCGGGACCAACAGAGCAGTAGCCAGAACTGAAGCAGAGAGCGCCAAAGCGCCGAACAAACGAGTCATGGATCTTCCTACAGCAGGTCGAGGACGGCGGCAGTGCTGGCGTGGATGGTCTTGACGTCCTCTTCGCTGAGGGTCTCGTGTGCGCAGACCTCGGCGAGGGTGGCGAGCGTCGTCTCGAGCTGGGCGACGACCTCGGACGGGGCCTTGTCCTGGCCCTCGGTCTTCACGTAGCCCTGGAAGTAGGCGACGACCGCGGGCTGCTTGAGCAGGGTCGTGGCGGACTCGTAGTTGCCCGACTCGATCAGCGCGCCGGCGACGAGGTTGGAGCCCTCGAGCCAGCTGCCGGCCTGGATGAGCGGGACGGCGCGATCGCCGGCCTCGTACTCGATCTCCGGGATGATGGCCCCGGAGAGCTCGTCGAGCTCCTTGACCAGGTCGTCGCGGGTCACGGCGTCGTTCTGGATGCGGTTGTCGAGGTCGTCGATGGTGGCTCCGATGTCGGACCCGGCACCGAGCTCGGCCATTCCCTGCTTGATGTCGGCCAGGTGCTTGCCCAGCTTCTCCTTCTCTGCCCCCTTCACGGTGAGCAGCAGGTCCGCGAGGATGACGCCCGTGCGGACCGCGACCTGGTCCTTGTTGGGCACGTCCATCTTCAGCGAGCGGTCAGGCACCTTCTGCGCCAGCTCGGTCGTGATGCCGGCGGCGTTGATGGCCTTCTGCATCTCGGCGGGGCTGGGCACCAGGGCGGTGTTCTCCGCCTTGGCCTTCAGCTCCTCGAGGTCGACGTCCGGGAGCGCAGGCGGCTGCTTCTCCGGGGTGGTGTCCGGTTGCTCGGGCGGGTTCTCGACGGTCTCACCGCCCTCGCACGCGACCAGGCCAAGGCCCAGGGTGGCGAACAGCGCAAGGGTCCACTTCTGCGACATCGGAGCTTCCTCCTCGGGGGATTCCCCCATCGGCGAGGAAGCGTATGCCTAGCGGTATGCCGATGCAACACGACGGAAAGGGGTGCGCCGCAGGCGCAGGGGAAAACGACGAGTTTTCCCCTTCACGAGAACGGGCGGCCCCGTGGGGACCGCCCTTCACTCGACCCTGACGAAGCTATTCGCCCGACTCGTTGTATTCGGCGTCCGCGTAGGCGCAGTTCGCGACGTCACCGGAGCCCTCGCCGCCCCAGTTGTTCTCGTTGTAGACCGGGTCGAAGTTCTCGTCCCAGCACTCGCTCTCGGTGAACACCACGTCGCCGAGGCTGCCGCCGGTCAGGTAGGCGTCGGAGCGTCCGGCGCCGACGTAGGTCCAGCGCGAGCGCACGATGTGGGTCTCGTCGTCGCCGTTTCCGTCGAGGTCCGCGAGCCAGCCCAGGTCCATGGCGCCCTCGCCGTCGTGGATCTGGTCGTAGGCGTAGAGCGCGTCGATGGCCTCGGAGCCGCCCTCGGAGAACTCGGAGAAGAGCGCGGTAGCGGACACGCCGTCCTCGTCCACCGCGTACTCGGAGACGAAGATGCCCTCGAGGCCGACGTTCGGGTCGAGCTCGTGCATCGCGTCGAAGGCGATGGCGAAGGTGCCGCTGTGCACGTCGCGGGTGCTGCCGGCGTCGACGGTGCCGCGGATGACGTCGGTGTACTCGGCGTCGTCGGCGTTCTTGGGCTTCTGCACGAAGTACCACTCGTGCGCGCCGTCGTCGTGGCGCTCGATGTGGAGCACCGTCTCGACGGGGTCGAGGGCGTCGCTGTAGGGGCCCCAGACGGCGTGGTTCTGCTCGTCGTTGATCTCCGACGGCGGGTACTGCGTGATGACGTCGACGAGGATGAGCGGCAGCGCGATCATCGCGTTGACGTCGTCGGTGACGCGGGCGGTCAACAGGTAGTAGTCGCTCCAGACGCCGTCCTCGGCGTCCTTGGCGTTCGAGGCGTCGACGGGCATGTTCACGTAGAGGCGGTCGTCGGGCAGCAGCTCGGTGAACTCGGCGCCGGCGCCGCCGGGGGTGCAGGCGGTGGAGAGCGCGGCGACGGCGGCGATCGAGGCGATGGTGCGGGTGTTCATTGGGAACTCCTGAAGGCTTGGTTCTGCCAGTGGGACCCACAACGGTCGCCGAAGGGAAAAACAAAAGATCGGATCGGCGTTAAGCCTCGCATCCGGAGGTTGGATTGGAGCCCATCGACGCCCTGATCAACGAGCTGAAGACGGCGGACGAAGACCGCGTCGAGGCGATCAAGCAGGAGCTGCTCGCCGCGGTGCGCGCAGACAGCGCGGTCCGCGACCACGTGGAGCGCCAGGCCCGCTCCCAGGTCCTGGTCGTGCAGTGGGAGCTCGAGGAGGTCCTCGAGGCCGCCGTTCCGCAGGTGGAGACGCCCCCCGAACCCGAGCCCGAGCCGGATGCGGCCCAGCCCGAGCCCGAGGAGCCGGAGGAGGACCCGACCAAGAAGCAGCTGACCGCCGCCGACCTGGACATGGTCTACGACGATCCTCGGGGCCTGGTCCTGCACCGGACCAAGGACGGCAAGCGCTGGTTCGCGACCCAGGTGGACCCGCGCACGATGCAGCCCCAGACCTTCGAGCTGCACGCCAGCGAGATCGACCAGCTGAAGAAGCAGCTGACGGGCTCTCCCTACTGGCTGCTCGGAGCCGGCGCATGAGCCTGGCGCTGTGGACGCTGCTCGCCTGCGCCCCCTGGAAGAAGCAGCTCGCCGAGGGCGACGACTGGATGGCGAGGGACAACCCCGGCGCCGCCGCGCGGGCCTACGCCAAGGGCATCGACGACAACCCGGAGGAGCCGCTGCTCCACCTGCGCATGGCCCAGGCGCTGATCGCGGACGCCGAGTTCCAGCGCGCCACCGAGCACGGCGCGATCGCCATCGAGGCCGGGCTCGAGGGGGCCGAGGCGGTCCAGGCCGAGGCCTGGCTCGGCATCGGCGCACCGGACAAGGCCATCGATCTGCTCAAGCCGCTCGCCACCAGCGGCGATCCCCACGTCGGCTGGCTGATGGCCGAGGCGGAGCTCCTGCGAGGAGACCTCACCGCCGCCCACCACTGGCTCCGTGAGTCCTCGGACGACTCCGAGGATCCCCGGCTGTGGGGCGCCTACGCCTACGTGGCTGCCCGCCAGGGCGACACGGCCCCCGCAGCGGCCGCCGCGCTGGCGTCCAAGGACTGGTTCGAGGCGCCGACCTCGGCCCACGCGGACATCGGCGCCGCCTGGCTCGTCGCCGGCGAGGCCGCCAACGCGCGGGCCCAGGCCACCGAGACCATCGCGCTCGACCCGAACGTGAACCTCGAAGACGGCGCGCGCGCACAGTGGCGCACCGCCGCCTGGCAGGCCGCCCAGCAGCAGCGCTGGGAGGCGGCGATCCGGCAGGGGCTCCGAGCCGGCGTGATCCACATGGACGACGCGGAGCTCTGCTGGCAGCTGGGAGCCTGGCACGCCGCAACAGACGACTGGGACCCTGCGATCCTCTGGCTCGAGCGGGCCCTGCAGACCTCGCCCTACGACGCCCCGGAGCAGGTCGCCGCGACCTCGAGCGTGTCTGCGGTCGCCGGCTCCACCGGAATGAGCGCGGAAGAGCGCAACGCCATCCGACGGGAGATCACCACCCTGCTCGCCCAGGCCTACCGGCGCACGGGCAACGCGGAGAAGGAGATCGAGAGCCTCGAGCTGTACATGGCCGCCGCCGGGACCCTCGAGCCGCCCGTGCTCTACCGAATGGCGCTGGTGCTCAACGAGCTGTCACGTCCTCGTGACGCCGCAGTGGTCGCCATGGAGGCCGCCCGCCGAGGCCACGATCCCGCCGCGTCCCTGGCTGCGAAGAGCTTCTTCGCTTCGGGCGACATCGAGAACGCCATCGGCTGGGCGCTCCAGGCCTGGGAGTTCGCACCCGGCGACCCCGAGCTCGCGATCCTGCTCGCCCGGATCTACGCCGCCGACAAGCGCATGGACGCCGCCCTGGACATCCTGGACGCCAGCCTGGTGTCCCACCCTGACGACCGACGCCTCGAGCGCCTCCGAACCGAGATCATCGAAGGCTCTCGCTGATCTCAAGGCGTCTTGACAAACATCCCTGAAGCGCGGGCAACAATCCCCGCCTTTCGTTCCGGTTCCGGAGAATCCATGACGACGCTTTCGCGGACGCAGTACCTCGCCCTCCTCGCAGCCCCCCTCGCCGTTCTGGTGGCCCCAGTCGAAGCCGAGGCCGCCGACGTCTTCGCGGCTCCGGGCCACGTCCAGATGCTCCCGGCCGCCCTGGTCGGGGACGGCTCGACCGCTGCGACGCTCCACATCGTGGCCTTCGCCCCGGACGGCAGCCCCCTCGAGGGCGTCAAGGGCAAGGTGACGGCGTCCTCGGGCACCGCGGGCACGCTGACCGCCAAGGGCGGCGGCATCTACGCCTTCTCCTTCACCCCGGCCGAGGTCTCCGCTGCGGGCGAGGTCAGCTTCACGCTCAAGGCCAAGACCCCGGCGAAGGAGAGCCTCGACAAGTCGTGGACCCTGCCCGTCACGCCGCGTCCTCCGGCGGGCGTCTCGATGAGCGCCAACCCGAGCGAGCTCATCCTCGGTCAGGACAAGACCACCTCTCTGTCGATCAAGCTGATCGATGCCGCCGGCAACCCCGTCGCCGACGGCGCCGACGTGACCGTTCGGGCCAGCGCCGGAACGGTCGAGGCCCTCACCTACCTGGGCAACGGCAGCTTCACCGCGCGCTACGCGGCCAAGGCCGTCAACTACCCGCACATGGACATCGTGACGGTCGCCGACAAGCGCAACCCGGACCAGGTCTATGGCGTCTACGTCCTCAGCCTGACGGGCAAGACGGACTTCCCGGTCACCGCAGAGCCCAACTCGACGGTGATCCTCAAGGTCGGCGGCCGCGACTTCGGCCCCTACACCACCGACACGACCGGCCGCGCCCGCGTGCCGATCATGGTGCCTCCCGGCTCCGGCAACGCCACGCTGGTCACCGTCAAGTCCGGCGGCGCGACCGAGGAGAGCCCGCTCGACCTCAAGATCCCCGAGACGCGCCGCATCGCGCTCTTCCCGCTGGACGCCGCGGTGGCCGGCGACAGCACCCAGAACGTCACCGTCCGCACCGCCGTGCGCACCCCGACGGGCGAGCCCGACACCGGTGCACGCGTGACCCTGAAGGCGTCGACCGGGACCATCGGGGCGACGAGCCACGAAGGCAACGGCATCTACGCCGCGACCTGGAGCCCGCCGGACCTGTACAGCGACGGCACCGTCGATCTCACCGCATCGATCGACGGCGAGCCCGGCGTCCAGACGGACACGCTCACCCTGACCGTGGCCGCAGCTCCCGCGGGCAAGATCACCCTCAGCTCCGAGCCGACCTCGCTGGCCTCGGCCACCACCGGCTTCAAGGTGTACACGAAGGTCGCGAGCGCCAGCGGCAAGGGCCTCGGCGACCGCGACGTCGTCTACCTCGTCAACGGCGCCAAGGTGAAGGAGACCAAGGATCTGAAGAGCGGTGACTACACCACCAGCTTCTCGACCGACGGGAACACCGGCGTCCAGGTCACCGCGATGGCCGCGGGCGCCTCGGTCGGCAACCCGCTCTCCCGCATCGTCGTGCTGCCGGAGACTTCGCGGGTCCAGAACGACGGCCGCTCCCTCACGGGCGTGCTCGTCCTGAGCGTCGACCGCTTCGGGTACCCCGTGCCCAACGTCGACGTCACGCTGAAGCTCAGCGGCGACGGCAAGCTCCAGAAGACCGTCACCACCGACGAAAACGGCGCGGCGCGCGTCTACCACACGGCCGGCAGCGAAGCCGGCGTCAGCTGGGTCCAGGCCAAGAGCGGCGACGTCTTCGGCAGCGCCGCCCTGCTGCAGCTCCCCGACGGCGTCGCCGGCGGCCTCGAGCTCCCGAGCTCCGGCGACGACGTCTCGGTCGCCGCCAACGCCCGCGCGGCCGCCTCGGTCGCGACCGTGGTCATCGCGCGCGAGGGCAGCACGGCCATCGCCGGCGCCGCACCCGGCGACATGACCGGCAAGGCGGGCGCTCTGGCGTCACTCGACGTGACGGCCACGCCTGGACAGGTCGCACCCGGCGGCAGCGTCACGATCGCCGTCTCCGCAAAGGACGCCGAGGGCCGCGCGGTCTCCGGTTCGGCGCTGACGGCGCTGACCAGCGTCGGCTTGATGAGCGCAGTCACGGACACCGGCGGCGGCACCTACAGCGCCATCCTGACCGTGCCCGAGGGCGCCAACGGCGTGGCCATGGTCGTCGTCACCACCGCGGACGGCAGCCTGTCCAAGGCCATCCAGGTCCCCGTCGACGCCCCCGCCTGGGGCTCCACCGAGCCTGTCGTGGCCGACCCGGAACCGGAGCCGGTGGTCGAGCCCGACCCTGTTGTCGAGCCCGATCCCGTCGTCACGGCGCCCCCGGTCGAGAAGCCTCCCCGGGAGCCTCGGACGAGCTCCGGCGACTTCCCCTTCGTGCGCGCCCGTGTGGGCGCGATCGCCGGCAACTACGCCTACTCGCAGTCGCCCACGGCGGTCGAGAGCGTGCTCTGGGCCGAGAACGTGAACATCGGCACCAGCGGCCAGGACGGCGACTCGCCCGCGGGGTCCACCGGCTTCGACGCGAACCTGCAGGCCTGGTCGCCGAACATCCCCGGGACGTCCTTTGGCGCGGGCGCCGAGGCCCACGTCCGCACGGCGTTCTACAGCGTCATCTGGCCGGGTACGAGCGAGGATCAGGCCATCGGCGATGCGGTCCCGCACGTCACCGCGCTGGGCAAGGTCCGCTACGCCTTCGAGAGCGGCGGCAACCAGTTCCACGTCGCGCCCAAGGCTGGCTACCAGTACGGCGACTTCATCACCTACCAGGTCGGCGCGACCGAAGGGAAGCTCGACTTCGACAGCCTGCCGCTGCACGCCTTCGCCTTCGGTGGCGAGATCGGCGCCACCTTCGGTGACCGCGCGCACCTGCGGGCGGACTACGTCGGCGCTCTGTACGGCACCTCGTACATGAGCACGACCATCGCCTTCGACGTCGGCGTGAAGCCCTCGACCGAGCTCCCGCTCTACGTTGCGGGCGGCTTCCAGATGCAGAACCGCACGATCGAGGTCGTGGCCGCGGGCGCCGAGGCGACCCAGGTCGGCTCGCTGAACGACACCCAGCTCATCGGCTACATCGGCCCGGGCCTCGAGTTCTAGGTCAGCTTGTCCAGAGCATCGCGGATCTTCCGCAAGAGGCCCTCCGGCTCGACCGGAGGGGTCGCCTCGAAGGCGCTCCGGAGCTCCTCCAGTGGAGCGCACAGGTCGAGCGTCGGGTTCCAGTGGTTGATGGCGTCGACCTCGATGACACGGCTGCCGAGGATGCGTGGGTGCACCCAGCGCCCCTGCACCTTGAGCTCCGGCGGCTCGTGCGGGTAGGTCGCGATCGGCACGACCAGCTGGATCGGGACGGCGTGCAGGTGCACGACGATGAAGAGTTCACCCGCGACGAACTGCTCGCTCACCTCCGAGGGACCGAAGCGTCGCTCCAGCTCGGCGACGTCCTTCTCCAGCCGCTTCGTCGTCACGACATCGCCTTGCTGAACGCATCGATCCGCGCCAGGGCTCGGCGGAGCTCCTCGAGCTCCGGAACCAGGGCGTAGGGCGTCTGCGTAGGGCCCGGCGCATCGCGGGAGTCCAACACGGCCAGGACCACCATGAGCCGCGCCGCCTCGCTGAGTCGAGGCCAGGCCACGTCAACGAGGGCCTCGACCACGGCGAGCCTGCATGGACGGGCGATCAGCCCGCTCGACACGGATGGGGTCAGAGTCGCCCATGCGGTCTGAGGGGGTGGGCTGCGCTTGAACACGTCGAGAAGCCCGCCACCGCTGGGGGGCTGCGGCGGCGAAGTCGGGGTCACCAGGACGCGCTCACGGCCAGGCCGGTCCATTCCGCCGAGCGCCAGCGACAGGCCGCCGATCTCCGTTCTCGAGAGGAGAAGCAAGGGGAGCCGGAGCGGGGGTTCGAGCCCAGCGACGTTGTGCACATCGAGCGGCTGGGCCATGCCCTCCGCGAGCGCAGCCCACACCTCCGGATGCCTCTGTAGCCCCGCAAGCGCGTCGGAAGCGCCGGCGAACGCCGAGTTCGCCCGGATGGAGGCTTCCAGCGCGGAGGGCTCGACCGGGCCCGAGAGCGCCTCGAGCACGGCGAAGAGGTCGCGCGTCGCGCGGTCCGGAGCGAGGTCGGCTGCGTCCAGCCAGACCGCCCGCGCCTCGAGCACGGGCCGGTTCATCTTGTCCCGCCCACCCGCAGCGATGCGGCTCGCAACGACGCCGTCGCCGGTGCCGATCAGGCGGTATCCGACCTGCTGGGAATAGAGCGAGGTCATCGGATGCGCAGGAAAGGCCTCGCGCGCGATGAAGCGGAGCTCCTCGGCCCTGAACTCACCGTGCAGAGTGGGTTCACCCTGGAAGGGCTGAATGAAGGAGCGCATCAGGTCACCTGGCTTCCGGTGGGATCACGGAGTCGGTCGCGTAGGCGATGTCGAGCAACAGAGGGCCGAGGCCCAGCTTTTCGAGCCGATCCTCGAGCTCCCAGCCGGCTCCCTGTACGTCATAGCGGCGCACCACCGCCTGCTCGCGCTCCAGGACAGCCTTCGGCATCGCCATCGCGCCGTCGAACAGGGAGTCCATGCGGTCCGCCGGGATCTTGTGGATGTCAGGCTTGGTGAAGACGAACAGAAAGGGCTTCCGCGCCAGAGTCACGTTGTGTTGGTGCGCGACGGTGATGGCCGTGCCGATCGGGCTCAGCTGCTCGGTGAGGGACAAGCGAACGGTGGCGAGCGCCTGGTCCGGGGTCGCGAAAGCGGAGCTGTCATGGCCGCGCACCACGTCGACGACGAACATGACACCGTCGCAGCCCTCGAGCAGCTTCTTGAAGCGCTGGAAGACCGGGTTGTCCCGCGCGGCCCGGGTGTTCGTGCTGGCGAGGTTGGCGACCTCGGCCACAAGCTGCTTGAACTCGTGGCCGGGCAGATCGGAGCTGGCGATCTCGAGGCTCACGTCGACGATGCCGCGGTCGGAAGGCAGGCGTCGCAGCTCGACCGCGAACGCGTTCCAGCTCATGGTGGGCACCGTGCCGTGCGCCACCTCGTGCTGGATCTGCTCCGAGAAGTACGGCAGCGACTCGGGGGTCGGTCCGCCGAACCCGTTTCGGCTGAGGTACTGGCAGATCGACAGGATCAACGAGGTCTTTCCGGAGCCGTCGACCCCGAGCACGGCGACACGCTTGCGTCGAGGCCCGCCGCGCAAGCCGAAGAAGGACTTCAATTCGTCGACCCAGCTCATTCCTTGCCCTCGAGGCCCGCTGCCCGGGCAACAGGCTCCCACAAGCGGTCGAAGAGCGCCTGCCACCCGGCCTCGGGCTCCACGCACTCGCGCAGCGCGCTCCGGGCGTGGTCCAGCGATCCTTCGCCGATCGATGCCACCACCGGGCTGAAGCCGGCATCCGCAGCGGTCCTGGCGAGGGCGCTCGAGCCGCCGCTGCCGTCGTCCAAGACGACCACCCCGTCCACGCCCTCCAGCTGGTCCATCCGGCCGGAGACCTCGATCATTCGAACGAGGGAGCCGTCGGCGCTATGGAGCGTCAGGGTTCGGCAGGCCTCGCTGATCACCCCCCCGTCCAGCGCCTTGAAGTGGTGCTCCCACGTCTGGTCGCTCGACACCGCGTCAAGCCGCGCCCCCGCGCTGACGAGGCAGCTCAGGTAGCCGGTACACGCCGCACTCGGGGACAGCAGCGCGACCAGGCGGTAACGGGGGCCTTTGCGCCGCATCCGCAGCGGCAGCAGCGCCGTGGCCAGCACGGAGCCCGCCGCCAGCAGGGTCACCAGGATGGGATCGAGGCCCTCGATCGCGAGACCGACCGCCGAGGCGATTCCACCGACACCGAGCCAGCCGAAGACCTTCCAGGCATCGGGGCGCTCGACGGGGCGGACCTCGACCGCCTGCGCGCCTGAGCCGACCAGCCACCAGTCGTGGCGGCGCTCCGCGTCCCGTACGCGGAGCCGACCACAGGGTGCCGCTCTCCGCCAGGTGACGTGCCAGTGGTACCCGCCCGCGTTGGCCGCCTGCTGCTCGAGCCCGGACGTTGCGCTGACCGCGCGCTGGCGGACCAGCTCGGTGTCCTCGTTGGCATAGCCGACAGCGCCCTCGAAAGACTGCGGGTCGAAGGCCCCGATGCGGCCCAGCCCATGATCCAGCCACGAACCGAAGGCTCGCTTGAGTCGCCAGGACGGCGGATCGTCCGGGAACAGCTGTTGGCCGAAGTCCTCGGTGCTGAAGGTGTGGACCTGGACACTCCACGTCGCCACGATGGTCTCCCCCTCGCAGCGAGGACATCGGACCTGACCCGTCCCTCCGCAGAGGCCGTGGTCCACTACTCGACGGCCGTAGCACGTCGAGCAGGGACGGTTGCCATTGCCCGTCTCGACCTTGCCACTTCCCCAACACGTCCCGCACTCGACCTTGCCGTTGTTGCAGCTGCACGAGACCTGCCCCGTCGCATGACAGCGGCTGCAGTCTTCGACGCGCAGGGAGTGCTGCAGGGGGAAGCGCTCGGTCTTTCGCTCGAAGTGCGGGTATTGGGGGCGGGTCGGGTCGGCCTCCGGGTAGAAGAAGACCGAGTGCCGCTTCGAGGCCGGCTTGGTGACCGACTCCCAGCCGATGCGCTCGTATTGCCCAGTGACGCGGATGTCGGCGGCAGCGCTGTGGCTGACGTCCTGGAGTCCCGCCCCGAGCCAGTCGGTGTCGGCGAGGATCAGTCTCCGCCAGAACGCGTCGCGCCTCGCCCGGGCCATCAGCGCATAGCGGAACTGCAGATCCTGCATCGACTCCCCGGCACGCAAACCTAGGCAGCGGGGCGGGACGGGTCAACCTTTGCGGATCAGGGCCTTCAAGCTTCCGAGGAGCCGATCGCGCTTCCGCAGCCGCGGCGGGCGCGACTCCTTGGCTTCCTTGTCGGTCACGCGCTCGTGAGCGGAGGGGTTCGACGCCTTGATCAGAGCCTCGATGTCATCGTCGGTTCGGATGCCCTCGAGACCGAGGGCGCCGGTGGCTTCCTCGACGAAGTCGCCGAGCATCGGCCAGATCCAGTCGCTCGGGTCCAGGTCATCGAGCACGTCTTCCTGGATCAAGGTCCGACGGACGGGCGCGTCCCAGCGCGCGTCCACGGCCTTGCGGTCGGTGAGTCGCCCCCCCTCGAAGAGGGAGAAGCCGCCGTAGGCGGTCTCTTCATCGTAAAGCACGAAGACAGCGCGGTCATGGAGCTTGCTGAGCTCCTCGCCCAGCAGGACCTCGGGCTCGTCGCCGTCGCAGAGATCCAGCTGCTCCAGGAGCGCCAGGCCACCGAGCTCGAAGAGCCGCCACCCTACGAAGGTGTAGGCGACGCCTCGGTGTTCGCCGTGCCCGATCCGCGGCGCTTCCTCGCCGACGAGGTCCTCGACCTCGGGGATCTTGGCGATGGCGGCGACGACTTGCTCGGCCAGCACGTGGCCGGGAAGGAGGAGCGCGGTGTTGCGCTCGCTCATCCGCGCGAGATGGTGACGCGCTTCAACGTCACGGGCTCCAGCGGCTTGTCCATGCTGTCGCGATCGACGCGGGTGATCTCGCGCACGAGGTCGAGCTCCTCGCACTCGCCGAAGATCGTGTGCTTTCCGTTGAGGCCCGGCTGAGCGGCCTCGGTCACGAAGAACTGGGAGCCGTTCGTGTTCGGACCGGCGTTGGCCATCGCGAGCAGGCCGGGGCGATCGAAGACCAGGCCCGAGACGATCTCGTCCTCGAACTTGTAGCCGGGGCCGCCTGTGCCGTTCCCGAGTGGGTCGCCGCCCTGGATCATGAAGTTGGGGATCACCCGATGGAAGACCGTGCCGTCGTAGAGGCGGCGGTCGACGTCCAGGCCGGTCCGTGGGTCACGCCAGGAGCGGCTGCCCTCGGCGAGCTCGACGAAGTTCAGCACCGTGATCGGCGCCTTGTCGGGCCACAGCACGCAGTGGATTGTGCCCATCGAGGTCTCGAGCGTCGCGCCCAGACCCTCGTCACCCTCGAGGCCGAGGCGGACCAGGGTCTCGCGCACCCGCTGATCGTCCAGTCGGTCCTGGAGCGTCTCGGCGCGGGACTTCCAGGCGTCGCGCTCCTGCTCGGTGGTCTTGAGGTTCGCTTCGAGGGCGGAGACGCGGGCCTCGAGCTGATCGCGCTCGGCGACGAGCTCGGCGGGGGGCCCACAGGACAGCAGCATCCACAACATGGCGGGAGGGTATCCCGTGTTAGGCAAGCCGCATGCGAAGCCTGTCCCTCCTCGGTGTCATCGGCCTGACGGCCTGCTCCAACATGGCCATCGAAGGCGAAGTCGTGGACGTCACGGGGTCCCCGATTGTCGGCGCGAACATCTCCGCCGCCGGGGCGCCGACGTGCACCACGACCACGGGCGACGACGGCTTGTTCGAGCTGGTCTGCGCGCCGGATGTCTACACCATCAACATCGGCGCGGCCGGCTACCTGAGCGAGACCCTCGACCAGTTCGACGCCAGCGAACGCCAGCGCTACCCCGTCGGCCGCAAGGTCCTGATCAAGATCCCGATCGAGAAGGGCCTGCTCAGGTTCGACGGCCAGTCCTACACGGGCATGGAGCCCGGCGTCGTCGTGAAGCGCGCCGGCGGCGAGGGGACCTCGGCCTTCAAGCACTACTGCGTCGCCGAGGACCACGAGAACCCGGTGAACGGCCTGAAGTCGGGCACCGTCGCCTTCTTCGACAACCACTCCGACGGCTGGCGCCCCTTCCGCCTCGACGAAGACGGCTGCGCGTACCGGATGAGCCCGACGACCGAGACGACCTGGGGCATCGACTACGCCGAGAAGGCCGAGATCGAGACCAAGCAGGTCGAGGAAGGCAAGGAGATCGTGCTCATCACCTTCGAGCCCGGCCGCTACTTCATCGCCGACTGGGACAAGGGCTTCTTCACCAAGGTCAAGAACGACGAGGGCGAAACCATCGGCTACAGCGGCTTCTACGTCGAGGTCGAGTAGCCCGAGCGGTAGCCGCGAGGCCCCTCGGGGGTTAGGGTCGGGGGTCCCTGTGGGCCCGGAGGAGCGGTGGAGTTCAAGGTCGGCGACAAGGCGGTGTACCCGGCTCATGGAGTGGGGATCATCCGCGCCATCGAGACGAAAGAGATGGAAGGCGCCTCGGCCACCTTCTACGAGATCAAGATCCTGGACAACGGGATGAAGATCTGGGTCCCCGTCGAGAAGGCGTACGCCAACGGCATGCGCCAGATCATCGAGCGCGAAGACGTGGAGAAGGTCTACGAGATCCTCCGCGACCGCGAGACGCCCACGGACAACCAGACGTGGAACCGGCGCTACCGCGAGTACATGCAGAAGATCAAGACCGGCGACCCCCTCGAGGTGGCCAAGGTCCTGCGTGACCTCGCGCTGATGAAGATGGAGAAGAACCTCTCCTTCGGCGAGCGCAAGATGTTCGACCAGGCCAGCTCGCTGCTTATCCAGGAGATCGCCGTCGCGAAGGACACGGAAGAAGACGCCGTCCGCGCGGAGATCGAGGGCCTCTTCGTCAAGGAAGAGTCCGACGAGGATCCGCCCAAGAAGAAGAGCAAGAAGAAGAAGTAGGACCGGCCATGCAGGTCTACAACTCCCTCGGCCGCACGCTCCAGGACTTCGTCCCGGCGGAGCCTGGCAAGGTCTCCATGTACGTCTGCGGCATGACGGTCTACGACCTCTGCCACATCGGCCACGCCCGGGCGATGATCAGCTTCGACATGGTCTTCCGCTACCTGAAGTGGAAGGGCTTCGAGGTGACCTACGTCCGGAACTACACGGACGTGGACGACAAGATCATCCAGCGAGCCGCCGAGAACGGCGAGGACCCGCTCGCCCTGTCCGCGCGCTTCATCGACGCCCTGGACGAGGACCTCGGCCTGCTCGGACTGCACGAGCCGACGGAACAGCCCAAGGTGTCCGAGAACATCGACGGCATCATCGCCCTGAACGAGCGGCTCATCGAGCGGGGCTACGCCTACGCGAGCGGCGGGGACGTGTACTTCTCGGTCGAGTCCTTCGAGGGCTACGGCAAGCTCTCGAACAAGAAGCTCGAGGACCTCATCGAGGGAAAGCGCGTCGCGGTCGGCGACAAGAAGCGCTCTCCCGCCGACTTCGCCCTGTGGAAGGCGGCCAAGGAGGGCGAGGTCGCCTGGGACTCCCCGTGGGGCAAGGGCCGACCCGGCTGGCACATCGAGTGCTCGGTCATGGCGATGAACCACCTGGGTGAGCGCTTCGACATCCACGGCGGCGGGATCGACCTGATCTTCCCCCACCACGAGAACGAGATCGCCCAGTCCGAGTGCGGCACGGGGCACGCCCCCTTCGCGACCTACTGGCTCCACAACGGTCACCTCAACATCGAGACGACCGAGGACGGCGCCTGCGAGAAGATGTCGAAGTCGCTCGGCAACGTCATCAACATCCGCGACATCCTGAGAGAGGTCCCGGCCGAGGCGCTGAAGCTCCTCTACCTGGGCGCTCACTACCGCTCCCCCTTGCCCTACTCGCCCGTCCGGCTGGCGACGGCGGTCAGCGGTTTGGACCGGATCTACCTGGCCAAGGAGGCCGCCGAGGAGCTCGCCCAGAAGGCCCAGAAGGCCACCCTGGAGCAGCTGGCCAAGGAGGGCCATGGCGAGCTCGTCGAGCTGGTGGCGGGCTTCCGCGACCGCTTCGCGGCGGCCATGGACCAGGACTTCAACACGGCCAAGGCCATCGGGGATCTCTTCGAGCTGGCCCGGGCGCTCAACCGCGCGGCGATGGACAAGTCGCTGAGGAAGCGCGGCGCGGCGCTCTTCGCCAAGGCGCTCGACGCCTTCGCCGTCACCGGCGAAGTGCTCGGTGTGGGCGCGATGGAGCCCAAGGCCTTCTTCGACGAGTTCAAGCTCAAGCGCCTGCGCAGCATCGGCCTGGACACCTCCTGGGTCGAGGGCAAGCTCGCCGAGCGCACCGCCGCCCGCGCAGACAAGGACTGGGCGCGCTCGGACGCCATCCGCGACGAGCTGCTCGAGCGCGGTGTCATCGTGATGGACGGACCCGGGGGGACGGTCGACTGGCGCATGCGCGCCTGCTGATGGAGACCCTGGCCGAGGTCGTCGAGCGCCTCGACGACATCGTGCTCGCCAGCAAGCGCGGGCTCGCTCGGCGGGGCTACTTCGCCGCGATGTACCGGGCGATGACCGCGCGCATCGACGCGGGCCTCGACGCAGGCAGGTTCCAGGATCCCGAGCGCCTGGTGCGTCTGGATGTGCGCTTCGCCCGCTACTACTTCGACGCCCTGGAGAACCCCTCCAAGCCCTGGCGGGTCGCGCTGGAGGTCGAGGACCACGCCCGGGTGGGCATCTTGCAGCACCTGCTGCTGGGCATGAACGCCCACATCAACTTCGACCTGGGCCAGGCCGTCGCCGAGGTGGGCGGCGAGCTCGATGCGACCTTGAAGCACGACTACGACGTGATCAACGACATCCTGGGCGAGCTCTCCGACGACGTCCAGAACGTGCTCGGCGAGCACAGCCCAGGCCTGCGCAGCCTGGACGAGAAGCTCGGTCGCTTCGACGAGGGACTCTTCAACTGGTCCGCTCGCAAGGCGCGAGAGGGGGCCTGGAACAATGCCTCGCTCATCCGCATGGCGGGCCCCGCGGTGCTCCCGCTGATGGAGCACCACACGGCGTTCCTGGGGCGCCTGATCCTCGCCGTTCGTGCCGACGGGCGGCTCGGAGAGACCGACTACCAGGACCCCGAGCGGATCCCCGAGGTCATCGACGCTCTGGTCGCGCTCTGAAGCGCACGCGGGCGCTACCCTGTCGCGCTGGTGAGACGACTCAGCCCCGACACCCTGCCGGCCGACTTCGGCCGCTACCGCCTGACCGGACTGCTCGGCGAGGGCGGCATGGCCTGGGTCTTCGACGCGCGCCTGATCGGCCCGAGGGGCTTCCGCAAGCCCGTCGCGGTCAAGGTCGTCAAGGCCGACGTGGTGGGCGTCTCCGCCCGGGACGTGCTCCTGAACGAGGCCCGCCTGGCCAGCTCGGTCCGGCACCCCAACGTCGTGGACGTGCTCGACGTCGGCGAGGTCGACGGCACCGCCTTCTTCGCCATGGAGCGGGTCGAGGGCGTCAGCCTGAAGGAGCTGACCGCGAAGCGCCCCCTGTCCGGGCCCGCCGCGCTCGAGGTCATGACGCAGGTGGCCAGTGGGCTGGCGGCCATCCACTCGATCCGCGACGAGGACGGCGAGAACGCCGCGGTGGTGCACCGCGACCTGAAGCCGGCGAACGTGCTGATCGACGACTCCGGTCGGGCGAGGCTGGTGGACTTCGGCATCGCCGTTCCCACGGGACAGGCGCCGATGGACAAGATCTGGGGCACGCCGCGGTACCTGTCCCCAGAGCAGGCCTGGGGTGACCCGGTCACGACGGCGAGCGACGTCTTCGGCTTCGGCACGCTGATGTTCGAGGTCCTGGTCGGCGACGACCTGTGGCCCGGACAGATCGGCAAGGCGCGCAAGATGCTCGTCCAGGCCGACGACTACCAGGACGAGATCCGCCGCCAGGTCGAGATCTTCCTCCCCGGCGCGGGCGACGTCATCTGTCGATGCCTGCGGGCGGAACCCCAGGACCGCTACCCCGACGGCGGCGCGCTCTTCGCCGCGATGGACCGCCTGACAGCGCAGGGCGAGTCCGACCTGCGAGAGCGGGTGCGCCGGGCGAAGGGGGGCGCCGCACCCTCCGAGCAGACGGAGACCCTGGCACCCCAGCCGCCCTCTCCGACGCTCGCGACCCCCGCCCGGGTCCAGACCTGGCTCGAGAAGACGAAGAGCGAGCGGCTGCGCTTGATCCGAGGCCCCACCGGCAGCGGAAAGAGCCGCTACGCCCGAGCCTGCGTCGAGCGGGAGAGGGCGCGGGGTGGCGAGGCGGTCTTCGTCGAGCTCGACGGCCGCGGCGGTCTGCAGGCCCTCTACGCCGTGGCCCGAGCGCTCGGGGTTCGCCAGGGTGGACAAGGCGCTCGCAGCATCGCCGAGGCCCTCGCGAGCCGGAAGCCGCTGCTCGTCCTGGACGCCGCGGACGGCGCCTCGACCGACCTGAAGCGCTGGTTCGAGGCCTGGCGTCTTCAGGACTCCGGTACGCGTCTGCTCGTGACCGGCCGACGCCTCCGTGTGCGGGGAGCGCGGGTGCTCGACGTGGGCGTCACACCCGACACGACCTCGATCCTGGCGGACCTGTGGTCCGACGTGCCGCCGACCGCCCGCAAGGTGCTGGCCGCCTGCACGGCCTTCCGCCAGGGCTTCACGCTGGACGACGCCGTCGCCGTGCTGGAACGCGGCGGCCTGAGCGAGCCCTGGCGAGCGCTCACCGAGCTGGGCGACCGAGGCTTGCTGCGCAGCGAGGGGGAGCGCCTGGTGGTGGACGACCACTGGCGGGAGCGCGCCGAGGTGCTCCTGTCGCCCGCGCGGTCCGCCCGCTTCGTGCGCGCCCACACCGAGCACTTCGCCACCTGGGGCGAGGACCCTTCGATCCGAGGCCTCGTCGGACCGCGAGCGATCGAAACCCATCGACGCTGGCTCGCCGATCTGCCCAACCTGGAGCTGGCGCTGGAGCGCGCAACGGCTCCCGACACCCGCGCGCGCTTGCTGCGCGTGCTCCTCGAGGTCGAGGCCCTCGGCCACGCGGTGCCCGGCCTGGAGGAGGTCGATCTCTCGCGCGCCAGCGAGGAATGGCGACTGCGCGTGGACATCGCGCGGGCCAGGCGGCACCTGGAGCACAACGACGACCGAGCCGAGGCGCTCCTGAGGGCCTCGGTCGACCAGGCCCGCGAGGCGGGAGAGATCGAACTGCAGCTCGTCGCGACGATCACCCTGGGGCGCACGCAGCTCGGAGGTGGGCAGCTGCGCGAGGCCCGCCGATCCATCGACGAGGCCATCCGCCTCGCCGAGGACAACGGCTACCAGGGACAGCTCCTCCGGGCGGTGCGGCTCCAGGCCGTGATCCGGCGTCGGTACGGCGAACAGCGCCAGGCCGTGAACCTGCTCACCTGGTGC
>Ga0114933_10002626_pt1 | contig 18275 bp, 15 predicted proteins | sample 4SBtaG_FD_89691 | JGI IMG/M metagenome (GOLD analysis project Ga0114933, IMG submission 89691) | Deep subsurface microbial communities from Kolumbo volcano to uncover new lineages of life (NeLLi) - 4SBTROV12_W25 metaG | ecosystem: Environmental > Aquatic > Marine > Volcanic | place: Kolumbo... | reverse complement strand
CATGTCGCTTTCCAGCCTCTTCAACATCATCAGTAACCTCCAAAGAAAGAGGGATCATCATCTCCATCAGAGTGAAGTCCTTCCCTACTTTTTTGGCACCTGCTTTTATCCTGTCAATAAATATATTCCCAGATTCCGGAATAAAAGACCCTCCCAACCAACCATCGGCAACAGCCCCAGTCATTTCGAGATTGGAAGGACCAAGAGAAGCTACCCATATTGGAACATCAAAAGGTGGAGAGCTACTTCTTATCTCCTTCCCTTCACCTCCAGGAAGAGGTAAAACATACTCCCTACCCTTGTACGATAGCTCTTCCCCGGCAACACCTTTCTTTACAATTTCAATAATCTCTCTAGTTCTTGTAATAGGGTTACTGAATCTTACTCCGTGCCAGCCCTCCATTACTTGGGGACCACTGGTTCCAAGTCCAAGAATAAAGCGTCCGCCTGATAGCGACTGCATGGTCAAAGCGGTCATTATAAGATTTCCTGGCGTTCTAGTACCAACCTGGATAATACCCGTACCAAGCCTAATTTTGGAAGTTGTGGCAGCAAGATAAGCGAGAGGTGAAATAGCATCAGTCCCCCAAGCCTCTGACGTCCAGATTGAGTCGACGCCGAGAGCCTCAGCCTCTCTTGCAAAATCCACCACTGGCTTCCAATCGGAAACATCCGATCTAACCCCGGAAAAAGATCTAACAGCTACTTTCAAGTCTTAATTAACCCCACTACTATCAAACCCTCTTTGGATAATCTGGATGCTGTTTACATGCAGTGATCTGACCAATATGATCCAGATCATGAATCCGCTGGAACAGGTACCACGCTCCTGAGTGTAATTCTCCAAAGAAACTGTGACTTGAAGTTGATATCTTATCGGCCTCTTTGGGAAGCCTAGATGTCATCACAGCCCAATTAATACCACCCTCAATCACTTTCCTTATGAGCATATCGATACCGACATCAGCAGATTCTCTCGGAGGCTCAACTCCCCCTGCATCTGGGGTCTCTCCGTTGGCTAAAAGCTCCACCACTTCCGTCACTCTAGTCGTGCTCGCAACAACATGGTGCAGCACTTCAGCTATGGTCCACTCATCCTCGTCAAAACTAAAGTCGGCTTGCTCCTGAGTTAATCCTTGGATTTCATCAATCATCTGGAGACGGGATGAGGCTGACCTCGTCCATAGCTCCTCGAAAGAATATTTTCTCCCCTGCACTATCAAATAGTTTCTAATTCTCTCCTGCTCTGGTGTCATAAAATCCCGTCTCCTACTCCATAAATCGCTGGCGAGAGACCATAACTGGCCAAAACCAAAGTGATAGCAACAATAGCACTATACCAAGAAGCCCATTTCCGAGAAGTGCCACAAAGACACCAAAATCTTCCGCCACATAACCGGATAAAAGTAATCCCACTGGCAATCCATAAACAGCCAATTGTCTGAGACCAAGAATTCTTCCCCTCATTTCTGGTGTGGTATATCTGAGAATCATCATGGCCATAGTTACCATCGAAAACGATTGAGCACAACCGACCACAATAAGAAGTGGTATGGAGGGATAAAACCACTCCATAAATGCCATCGCAATTATCCCTATATGCCAAAAAACTGAACCTATAAACATAATCTTTCCAGCAGATCCCAGGCTAGGTAGAGAGCCTACCAAGAGAGATCCTAGTAGGGAGCCAAATGAATAAGCCCCCACTAGCCAGCCAAGCTCGTATGCTCCTACTCTCATAACATCCTTCGCTGAAACCGCCAGCAGAGTCTGGTTCAAGGGAAAAGCAGTTAGGTTAACTACAAAAGCCACGACCAATAACCCCACCAAAAGCCTCTCTGACTTTACGTAGCGAAATCCCTCGAAAAGATTCTTCAAGACAGAGCTAGAAACAGTTGAATAAGAACTCACTATTGCTCCCGGCAATCCTTTAACCAAAAACACCAGTAGTAACGATAGTGAATAAAGTAAAACTACAAGAATATAGCTGAGTCCAATTCCGGCGACCTCCATAAGTATTCCGCCACAAACTGGGCCTATTATCTGAGTTACATCTCTACCTGTCCTCGATAAAGCAACTCCATTAGACAGTCTTGATTCCCCAACTACGTCCGGTAATACAGACTGACGGACTATATTATCCATTGTGCGAGAGAATCCCACACAAGCAGCGAGCAACAGAACCGCAAAAATGTTCAACATGCTCATAAATGATAAAACCAAAATAGTTGAGGAAAGCACAACGAATGATGCTCTGCTCACAAGAAAAATAAGCCTTCGGCCAAATCTATCTACGACTACTCCGAAAAATGGTGCCGCTAAAGTTCCCGTAAATCTCAAAGCTGCAAATATACCTAATATCAAAGGAGATTCTGTTTGTTCAAGTACAAACCAAGACAGAATTATTATCTCCATGAATTCCGCCCAGTTTAATGCGACGTCGGCTGACCACAACAATCTAAAACCAGGAACGCCGAATGAAGAAAAAGTTCTGCTTATTACTTCTCTCATTAAGAGAATATCCCAAGGGAATAAAGTCGACTGTCACACATGAAAAGCATCAGAGGATGTTACAGCATAATCGGAAATACGAGAAAAATTGAGGATTTAACCACAAAATATATGTCGGGTTGTATAATCTCAAATTGGATATGAGTCTTTTATCCATGAATAGAGGAGGGAAAATGTCAAACACAGAAACGGCGACACTTGCAGGCGGGTGCTTCTGGTGTGTCGAAGCAGTATTTGAGCTCGTTGACGGGGTGGTGAAGGTAACCTCAGGATATACAGGAGGTCATACCACTGACCCAGACTATGCCTCAGTGTGTTCAGAAACAACAGGACATGCAGAAGCAGTCAATGTTGAATTTGAAACCTCAAAGCTAGACTATCAAACGGTATTGGAAATATTCTTCGCCTACCACGATCCAACCACCCTTAATAGACAGGGAAACGACATAGGGAGCTCGTATAGATCTGCTATTTATTACCATTCAGACATCCAAAAAACGACTGCAGAAAGCCTTATCTCAGATCTGGAAACAAACCAGGTTTTCCCAAATCCTATCGTGACCGAGGTCTGTGCACTTGATGTCTTTTATAAAGCAGAGGACTATCATCAGTCTTTCTTTAAAAACAATCCATATCAACCATATTGCCAATTTATTATCGCACCCAAAGTGATGAAATTGAGAGAGAAGCACTCAGATATTTTGAAGCAAGAAGTCCACTAATAAAAATTTCATAAACGTGAGAAACCATATAAGCTATTCAACTCTATGAACACAAGATTATCTTTTCCAAAAATTGAAGGCACTGAGATTCTTTTTACCAACGAATTTCAAGAATATTTACTGTCACTGCATGATTTACTTGCAGAAAGGATCTTGGAAGCACGAAAAGAACGAATTAGGACTATCAAAAGAGTTCATAAAAATGGCGTCAATGTGTTAGAGCTGCCCATCAGTGAAATTAACACGACCGATTGGCAAGTAGACAACGTGCCAGATGACTTAAAAAAACCAGGGATAGAAATTTCTGGACCAGCTGGGATCTCAAGTATGTTCATAAACGCTGTGAACCCAGGTCCTGAAGGAGAAAGGGCCGTCGGATATCTGGATGATGATGAAGATTCTGGAGGTCACTCATTTGAGGATACTGTCAACTCAGCCTTAAATAGAATGTACTCCGTAACTGGGGCACTAAGGTTTGAGGACGTTTCACGGGGTCGAGTCTACGAGATTGAGCCAGGGCCTCTACCATTTTTTATGCACAGGGAGAGGGGGCTGCACCTTGACGAGCCAGACGTGGAAATAGATGGGAATCCAGTATCTGCAACAATATTAGGCACAGCTCTAACTCTATTTCACGCTGGGGCCGAGCAATTTAAATTGAATCAGGGTGTCTATTTTTATTTACCAAAATTGGAGAGCGTAGAGGAAACTACTATCTACCACGACATGTTTGAAGCAAGTCGGGAGCTTTTAAAACTTCCTAAAAATGCGATTATAAAAGCCATCATTTTGGTAGAGTCACTTCCCACTGTGTTCCAAATGGAAAATATGCTCTATGCACTTGGGTCCTATGCAGCAGGCCTCAACGCCGCTAGATGGGATCTGAAAGCAAGCATACTGGAATACATCATGGCCGACGAAAAATCTGTCTGGCCGGATAGGTTTGATGTTGACGTAAAAACCACAACGTTCATATCAAATATATTCAGGAGGCTCGTAGCAATTTGCCTAAAACATGGGGCAGTCGCAATAGGTGGCATGGCCACAGCGCTACCCAACAGGGACGAAGAAATAAATAAAGTCGCAGCAGACTCTATTCGTTCAGACAAAGAATGGGAGGCAAGACAAGGATTTCTGAGAGGATGGAGCGCTCACATCTATCATATGAAAACGGCGTCTGACCCATTTACTGAATGGTGGAATACTGGCTGGGTTCCACCAGAAGAACTAAAAGACCCTTCAAATTACCCATTAAATATTGAAACTCCGACAGGAGCGATAACAACAGAAGGCACAAGACGAAATATACGAACCATAATTGAGTATGTGGAAGGCTGGCTGAACGGAAGGGGGGCTAAGGGAATAAACAGCATGGAAGGCCGAGAAGTAAAACAGCCTGCCCTTATGGAAGACCTTGCCACGGCCCGCATTTCAGTTGGGCAAGTATCCCAAAGAATAATTCACTCTGCCGTTGGGCAGGACACAGAACAAACACACACCCTTGACTCGGTTCGCCGTGTCACTGACTCAGAGACAGCTGACATATTGAATATAAGAGCCACACAATTTACGGGTAAGGAATTATCAGAAGCAGAATCTCGATACAAGGCAGCGCGAAAGATAACTCTGCGATGGATTAAAAACTACACTGAAATGGACTTTAGAAGTCTGGGTTCCTACACCAGGAAAGACCTTGCCAATATTGCATTAGAACCCGAAGCATTTTAATAAACTCGGGGTTCCGGATATGAACGGTTTAGCTTACCTCGCGTGCCTATTTCAGTTTGCCATCTTTAAAAAGGGATGATCTAAGACTATCGTCTACAGCATCCTCAATATTCACACTTTTCTCAATGGCCCCAAATTTTAAAAGAACATCACGCAATTCGTTCCATCGAGAAGAATTCATAGCTCCTATGCCCCCAGCCATTGTAGCTGCAGACATAGAATCGGATAATTCCGTTTCCAACATAAATCTCATATGATCTCTATTCTCGTTTTCAGCGTATTTCATTACTATGTCTAAGGTCGCATCTTGATTATTTTCAATGAATTCGGTTGCCCTCATAGTTGCTTTAATAAAATCTTTTGTGACCTGACTTTTTAAATCAATCGTCTCTTCTGTCGCTATGTATGTAAGGCCTAAAGTGGGTACACCGTAATCTGCTGCCTCAAACACTTCAACTTCGTGGCCCATCGATCTTATAATATTTGGTTCATTTGATTTAAATACTGCCAGTATGTCTACCTTATCCTGTAATAAAATACGAGGATCAAATCCAACCTGTATCTCCTCTACAGAATCCCTATCGAGCCCCACTGACTCAGCTATCGCAAGGTAGTCAGGTGGAATACTGATCTTGTATCCAAATCGTTTCCCGCTCCAATCTTCAGGACCTTTGATACCCGACTCCGTTAAGGATATAAATGCTTGTTGCCCTCTTTGGCCAAACAAGGCAATAGCCTTAACTGGTGCTTGTTGCGAGGCTCTGTATTTGAGAACAGAATTTGCGTCAGCGGTGGTGAAATCTACCTTGCCAGCTAACAGAAGTGTCATGTTTTCGCCTCCACCCGCGGAATGAAGAATTTCTACTTCCAAACCTTCATCGGAAAAATATCCCTTTTCCTGGGCTACATAAGCCGCTACAAAAGGAAGATTGGCTTGAGGTTTAAATCCAGCCATAAATGTAACTTTTTGTGGTTCTGATTCCCCACAACCAATGATGAGGAAACTCATAAGCCCTACAACAACCAATAATAGCCTTTTCACTTTAACTCCTTTAGTACAATTTCTCTTCAGAAAGTTCCGACGGAAGGGTGCCAAAAAATAAGACGCCTCTCGATGATAACCACAGCTGCAGTCGCAATTACACCTAACATAGCCAGTAAAAATATGCATGCGAACAGGGTCTCGGTATCGAGATTTCCGTGTGACACCATAATGAGGTTTCCTAAGCCTTTACTAGAGCCAAACCATTCACCTATCACAGCTCCAATTATCGATAAGGGAATAGAAACTTTTAAGGCCGCAAAAAGATACGGAAGAGAGTACGGTATCCGTATTTTCATAAGGATTTCCCATTTTGAAACTCCCAGGGATTCGAAATATTCTGTTATAGGTATGCTGGTCGATTTAAGACCTGCGATAGTATTTACTAAAATTGGGAAAAAAGTCACAACCGCAACAATAAGAAATCGTGGGAAAAAACCAAACCCAAACCAAATTGCAAAAAGAGGAGCAATTGCCAAAACGGGTGTCACTTTCACAAAAACAGCTAGGGGCATAACCGTTGTCTCAACAAGTGCAAACCGAGCAGAAAATAAACCCACGATAATAGCCACCGCTACTCCAACCATCAAGCCTCCCGCCGCTTCAATAGAGGTGTAAGCAAGATCTTCAATTAATGATGAGGAATCCGTGACCAAAGTAATAAATATCCGATCGGGTGAGGGCATAAGATACACCGGCACATCACCTACTTGAATAACAAGCTGCCAAATGACCAAAATAAGCAAAACTAGCGATATTGGAATCAGACGATACATAAAACCCTCAATTAACCCGCTCGAAACTTAGAGACTCCAAAAGGAGGTTCCTTGAGGCCAAATCGGATCGAGAAACTTCATCTATATTCATTTGGTTGGTGAGAGTGGACGGAATACCAGCCAATGTTAGGACCCTGTCTGAAACAGCAAGGGCTTCATCTATACTATGGGTGACTAGCAAAACCGAAGTTTTAGTTTCCCTGCATAGACCGATCAGTGTCTCCCTCAAAACCGTCCTGGTAATTTCGTCTAAGTGACCGAAGGGTTCATCGAGAAGAATCAAGTCTGGTTTGTGAATGAATGCCCTGGCAATAGCAACTCTCTGCTTCATCCCAGCCGACAGTTGATGGGGATAGAATCCAGCATATTGAAGTAGACCTACACTTTCTAGCATCACGTCTATAGGATCAATATGTGATTCTTGTAATGTCCGACCCATCGTAAGAGAAATCCGTATATTATCTTCCACGTTTAGCCATGGAAGTAGTGAATCCTCCTGGGATACTAATCCTATTAATTTATCTTTTCTGGCATTCTTAGGAGCAGTACCACAAACGGTAACAAATCCTTCATTAGGATTAAGGGAACCGGCCGCCAACCTAAGAAGGGTAGTCTTTCCTACTCCGCTTCTTCCGATGACGGATACAATCTCACCCCTCGCTACAGAAAATGAAACATCTGACACTACCGGTACGTTTGAGTTATTCTGTGTGTACGAAACAGACACACCAGTGCAAGAAAGAATAGATTCCAATTTAATACCGTCACAATTAAAAAATCATCAGCTAAAAATCAATTTAATATTAAATACATAGCGACTATCTTAATACAAGTCACATTAATTGTGGAGTCAGAAAATGCCACGAACTTATTCACAAGAAGGTCCAATCGCTAGGGCGCTTGAACTAGTGGGGGAACGATGGACTCTCTTAGTTCTACAGGAACTACTAAAAGGGGTAAGTAGATTCGCAGATCTTGAGAACACGGTCGAAGGAATATCACCAAACGTTCTTTCTTCAAGATTGAAAAATCTAGAAGAGCACCAAATTGTTGAGAGGAAGTTCTATAGCGAACATCCTCCCAGAGCCGAATATTTACTTACCCGTAAAGGACACGAATTAGGTGTAGTAGCGGGAGCATTGGCGGTATGGGGCTCCCGTCATACCAAAGGGGAAATAGAATTAATACACGATGAATGTGGTAAGTCTGTCGAAGTTATTTACCAATGTGGATCTTGTAAAGAACATGTTCCTAGGTCAAGAGTACGACTGGAACAACCACGAGCATCCTAGATAACATGAATATAAACAAAGAAACCCTCGCATTTTTACCTGCCTTGGAAATATCAAATGCTATAGCCAAGAAGGAAATATCATCGCAGGAGGTTGTATTGGCTGCTCTCGATAGAGCAGAGCGGACCCAAGAGACTCTAAATGCATTTATTACAATATGCAGGGACAAAGCACTAGAAAAGGCAATCAAAGCTGATTCTGAAGTTTCTGCCTCAGCGGAACTGTCCCCTCTACACGGTGTTCCTTTAACCGTGAAAGATTTGATAAACACCTCAGGGGTGAGAACCACTATGGGGTCACGTATATTCGACGAGAATTTCCCTAGCGCTGACGCCGTGGCTATAGAAAGACTAAATAAAGCAGGTGCCATTCTTATTGGCAAGACAACCACTCCTGAATTCGGACACAAACCATTTACAAGCGCCCCAATATTTGGTCAGACGGTCAACGCTTGGGACCAAAATCGCATTGCAGGAGGTTCAAGTGGAGGGGCTGCTGTAGCAGCCGCAGCAGGGCTTGGTACCTTGCATGTAGGAACAGATGGAGGAGGTTCCATAAGAATCCCAGCGGCTGCTAATGGTGTTGTCGGTATGAAACCTACACTGGGAACTGTCCCAAATGATTCGAACCCGGATTCCTTTGGAAATTACAGTTACACGGGTCCAATCACACGTACCGTATCCGACTCAGCCGCGATGTTAACGATTATGGCGGGCAATCATTCATCCGACGTCCACTCGATGGGACGCATCGATGAGAATTATTTAAACGCCGCAATCAATCCTGGTGATTTGAAGGGTAAGAAGATTGGCTGGCGACATCTAATGGGAAATTCTATTATCGATGCGGAAGTATTACGCATCACGAAATATTCATTGAACGCCTTGCAATCAGCAGGGGCAGAAATAATTGAGATGACTGATGAATTCGAATCCCCAGAGCCTTTCTGGAGAATTATTAACCAGTCCGCTTGGAAGGCCCGATTCGGGAAATACATCAAAGTATGGGAAAAGGAAATGACACCGTCACTTCTTCGCTCGTTAAATGAGGCAGAAAACTACACCGGTGCAGAACTCCAGGAAGCGATATATAAGAGGACCGAACTCTTTAGAAAGGTCCAAGGCTGGTTCAATAAATTCGATTTTGTTGTAACTCCTACTCTCTCGAGAACAGCTCTAGAAACCGGAAATGATCTATATGATCAGGTGACCGTCGCGGGAATGGAAGCTGGAATAGTCCGTCAGGCTTGGTATCCCTATACCCATCCGTTTAACCTAACCGGACATCCAGCAATTACGCTCCCCTCAGGTTTTCATAGTGACGGGCTACCGACCGGACTCCAAATAATAGGACCCTACGCATCAGACTACGAAGTAATCAGGTGTGCAAGAATATTTGAAATAGCTCAACCATGGGAAAGCAAAAAACCATATGTCCCAAATCTACATTAGTCTTCTATAGCACTGTAAACCAGTGTTCGAAGCTCCCGCCTAATGTTATAAGTACCAGATGGAACCAACTGTGTCATAAAAACCACTGCCATATCTTCAAGCGGGTCTATCCAAAATGCAGTGCTAGCCATTCCTCCCCATGCCAACTCACCTGAGGACCCAGGAACCAGAGTCATCGATGGATCCTTCACTACTGAGAATCCCAATCCAAATCCAATGCCTTGATAACTGGTTTCACTCCATCTGCCAGATGCCACTTCCGCTAGGTCAACTCCACCCGTCAGATGGTTGGCGGACATAAGCTCAATGGTCTTTCTAGCCAATATCCTTTTCTGATTAAGTTCACCTCCTCCCAGTATCATCCTGCAAAAAGCCAAGTAGTCTGCTGCAGTAGACACTAAGCCACCTCCACCTGACAAAAATGTTGGAGGTTTGGTGAAGTTACTTCTTTGTGGGTCATCCAACAGTTTTGGAGATCCATTGAGGTTATAAAGATAGTTCGCTGAAAACCTATGAATCTCTGTAGGTGGCACATAAAACCCTGTATCAACCATACCCAACGGCTCAAATATATTTTCATAAAAAAATGTGTCTAGACTTTGGCCAGAAATAAGCTCCACCAAATACCCACATACGTCTGTGGAAACCGAATAATTCCACTTGTCCCCTGGAGAAAATAGCAAGGGAATCTCTGAGAGGGAATCGATCATACTCTTTAAATCTTTCTGGTTTCTGCCTCCGATACCACGAGCTGAGTAAGCTGAGTCTATCTCATTCTCCTTTAGAAAATCATAGGTGAAGCCAGACTGATGAGACAAAAGATCCTTAATAGTCATTGAACGTTCTGGAGGCCTAGTCTCAAATGATCCATCCATTCCTGAAACATACACTTGTAACTTTTTGAACGGGGGAATATAGCGATGAACAGGATCATCCAATTGCAACAGTCCCTTTTCAAATAACATCATTAGAGCTGTAGAAGTTACCGGTTTCGTCATTGAAAAAATACGATAAATAGTGTCCCATTGAACAGGCTTGTCTCTTTCCCTATCCATCAACCCAAGGGTGGAAACGTGTGCCAACCTACCCTTCCTGTAAATTGCAACAAGAGATCCTGTAAGCTTCCCTGTCTCAATGTAATTTCCTGCAATGTGGTCATCAATCCGACAGAGCCTATCGTAGGACATACCACTATTCTCGATTCCAGTTTTCACAATAATTTAATCCTGCAAATAAATATTTGTATATAAATATCCCAAGAAATCCGTCGCACGTTCCGTAATTCCCTACAGAATTTGATCATACGATGAAACCTACTGCCCGTCATAGTAACTACACATATACCGTTACCTTATTGTAAGTAAAGATGTTGCCATTTAACATTGCTCGAAACATTAAAAGAAAGTGGGGAAATATGACTGCCTTAAAAGACATAAAAGTGCTCGACTTATCTAGGATATTGGCGGGACCTTTTGGTACACAAATTTTAGCTGACCTAGGGGCAGAAGTATGGAAAGTGGAATCTCCTTGGGGTGATGACACAAGAAGTTGGGGTCCTCCTTTTGTGGGAGATGAGAGTGCCTATTACTTATCGGCAAATCGAGGGAAAAAAAGTATCATCGTCAATCTCAGGGAAGAAAGAGGACAAAAGATTATAAAAGACCTTGCAAAGAAGGCAGATATATTCGTTGAAAATTTCAAAGTCGGCAACCTCGCGCGGTTCGGCCTTGACTATGGTTCATTATCTGAAATTAATCCAGGATTGATATACGCCTCTGTAACTGGCTTTGGTCAAACTGGCCCCAGAGCTCAAGAGCCTGGTTACGATGCAGCACTACAGGGTATGACAGGCATCATGAGTGTCACCGGTGAACCTGACGGTGGCCCTACCAAAGTTGGGGCTGCATGGATTGACATACTCACAGGACTTACGTCAGTTATAGGCATACTTTCAGCACTTCATGAAAAAAATATAAGTGGTAAAGGACAACATATTGATGTCTCTCTTTTCGATGTGGGTATAGCGTGCATGGCGAATATAGCCCAGAGTTTTCTAGCCACTGGGGTATCTCCAGGTAGAATCGGGAACGCACATCCTCAGGTGGCCCCCTATCAGGACTTCAAAGCTTCTGATGGTAATTTCATGACGGCCGCAAATAATGACGATCAGTTTCGAAGACTTTGTGAAACGGTTGGATTACCTGACTTAGCTGAAGACTCCAGATTTACTACAAACGCACTTAGAGTCGAGAATCGCATCGATCTTGAAGAACTTTTAAATAGCCAAATAGGAGAGAAATCGATATCTCACTGGATGTCAAAGATGCAGTCCGCAGGCTTAACCGTTACCCCAATAAACACTATCGAAGATGTCTTCAAAGACCCCCAGGCTGAGGCCCGCAATGCATTATGGGAAGTAGATCATCCCTCACTAGGAAACATACAGCTCCTAGGCTCTGCACTACAACATCTGAGCAGAACCCCTGCTTCACCTCAAGGACATCCGCCTCTTTTAGGCGAACATACATCAGAAGTTATGAGCGATGTCTTGAACATGACAAAAGCTGAGATAGACACTCTCTTGGATGAAGAAGTCATCAAGGGACGTTAATTTATACAATAATCAATTTCTATTCTGGAGACTCTTATGAAGATAAAAAAAGTTAGATCTGTCACGCTCGATATTCCCAAGAACCCTCCTACATCTAAGTCAAGAAGACCCAATTGGAATAACACATCTCCCAGAGCACTTCCAATTAACAAATATCCTGAATTTGAAACAATACATGGGAAAATGCCTGGTGCAAACACATCTGACAGTACTTGGGTTCAAGTGATAGCAGAGGACGGTACATGGGGTCTCGGTGAAACTAGTTTTGGAGAAATAACAGCCGCAGTAGTAGATTTTCATTTTGCACCCTTACTGGAAGGGCGTGATTGCTTCGCCCTTGAATTTCTTAATGATCTTATGTGGAGATCAACCCAGAGATTCGGGGCCGGAGGACTAGCAACAGTAGCACAATCAGGTATAGATCTAGCTTTGTGGGACCTAAAAGGAAAACTCATGGATCAACCGGTCTACAGCCTCATAGGAGGCCCTTGCAGAGATAAGGCCTTGTGTTACGTAACATCGGATGATCTTGATTGGTCGATAGAACTTGGTTTCAAACATTTCAAAGTCTCTAATCCTGCCCATTATGATATGGGAATTGATGGGCTTAATCTCGTGGAGGAAAAAATTGCCTCAGCGAGAGATATTGTTGGTAATAATTCTGAATTGATGTACAACCCGGTCATGTCGTTCAATGTAGAGTTCGCTGTCCGAATGGCTGAACGACTGAGACCATATGGTCTACGCTGGTTGGAGGAACCTCTAATTCCAACCGATTTAGAAGGACACATTGAACTTAGAAAGGCGATAAACTGGGTTCCACTGGCAACCGGTGAAGATCATCATGGAAGGTGGACGTTTCGACAACTGGTCGAGAACAGGGCAGTCGATGTCTTACAGCCTGACCTTAAGTGGTGTGGAGGACTAACAGAAGCTTTGAAGATCTACGCAATAGGTGAGGCAGCTGGCATTGTCACCATACCTCACGCCGCCGCCGCCTCTCCTTGGGGACAACATTTTGCCATATCCATGCCAGAATCACCCATGGCCGAATTTTGGATGGGATCTGATCCAGGTATACCACTGGAGGAACTTTGTCCCATCCCTGGCATGCCAATGCCAAAGGATGGTTACATAAAACCTTCGGACGCACCAGGATTTGGAATGGAAATTAAAGAGGAATGGATAATTCCATGGGACCACTCCACTGCCTCTAGCTTAAACAGTTAAAAAAGTTAATGCTTACATAGAAAAGGAGTCCATATGAAAATAAAGAGTGTAAAAGCATTTCCAATAAATATTGCACCACGCCCTACAACAAAGCCTCGAGTGCAGGAAGACCCAAATGGTGGCTATTTCGCCAGCCCAATGGATAGATATGCGAGCGACCGCCCTGGAAGAACATGGTCTGACAATTGGGATAGAGTTGCCTGTGTAGTGACTGCAGATGACGGAACATGGGGATTGGGCGTGTCCATAGCAGCTGGCCCTGTCACTTCGATCATAAATGATCACTTCTCAGAACTTATAGTTGGGCTTAATCCCATGGCAACCGAGAAATTGTGGGACATGATGAGAAGAGCATCAGCCGCGCACGGTACAGCGGGTATTGCCAGTTACGCAATTAGTGCCGTAGACAACGCGATATGGGACCTGAAAGGAAAATTATTAAATCGACCAGTATACGAATTGCTGGGAGGACCCGTAAAAGAACAGATATTTTGCTACGCATCAAACACAATGCTTAAATATAAAACTAGTGATTACATGGATTGGTTCATGGATCTGGGGTTTAAAGCTGTAAAAGTCTTTTTGCGTCACGGACCTGAAGAAGGACTTGCCGGTTTGAACAAAAATGTTGAGATAATAGCAAATGTCCGGGAACAGATCGGACCGGATGTTGAACTCGCTGTAGACTCCTGGCTTTCACTCAACATAGAGTATGCAGTTAGGGTGTGTGAAGCACTGAAGCCATACAATATCAAGTGGCTTGAAGATTATATGCTCCCGGAAGACATGGACAGTTACGCCAAGCTCAGGTCTCGGGTCCCTGGACAGACTCTAGCTACTGGCGAACACTGGTACACAATACATCCGTTTGCAGACGCAGCAGGTCGGGGATTGGTTGACATATTACAACCAGACATTCAGTGGGTAGGGGGGATGACCGCTAGTATCAGAATTTGCCATATAGCAGAGGCTCATGGATTGACCGTCATCGGACACGCAGGTATGAATTATCCATACGGTCAACATTTGGCATATGCAATGCCTGTGATTCCGTGGGGAGAACGATCTGAAGGGGTGTCTCCCCCAGGGGTTCCACTGGAAGAAATGGTTTCCCTACCAGGAACACCAGTCATTAAAAATGGATACGTCAAACCTTCAGACGCACCAGGTTTCGGAATAGAAGTCAGCCTAGACTGGCTGGAGGAAAGAGCTGTTTAGTAAAGTCATCTGAGCCGTAAGAAGGGAGAACCTCAATATGTTCTCCCTTCTTCTACAGCACGTAATTGATTTCTAGTTAGAGTTCAAAAATCCAACTCTCTCATATTCCCCTTTAACCACAGGCCTCGCATCAACCTCCATCCAGTCTTCCATAATTTCCGTATATAAGCTTCTGAAGTCCAGATTGAAATGTAGGTCTCCCTCTAATAGATCTTCACTACGTAGAGATGGATATTCACTGTACTGTCCTCCAGCTACGGCATCTCCAATTACAAATGCCACACCCCCGGAGCCATGGTCAGTTCCATTACCATTGTCCTTAACTCTCCGACCAAATTCGGAGAATACAAACATGATCACATCTTCGCTCTTATTAGCTTGCTTCATATCGGTATAAAAATCGTAAATGCCACCCGCAACGTCTGTCAGAAGCCCTTCTTGTAACGCAATTCCATTGGTATGGGCATCAAAACTTCCGTGTTGGGTATAACAAATACGTGTCCCTATATCTGCCTGTAGGACCTGAGCCGCGCCTTTCATTGCCTTGGCAAATGAGTTTGTCGCATATTCAACATCAGAGGAATATTTTTCTGTAACAGTGCCGAGAATATCCGCTCCTTTCAAAGCATCCAACCCAGTCTGACTCAAGTAATCCATCACGGGTCCACTTCCCAATGCCTGAGTGTACATGTCTCTGAATGCCTGGAGAGCTTCATCTCGTTGAGAAGAATCACCCATATGATTCATCAAACCGTATGTTTCCAGGTCAGTCACTGACGCAACCGGAGCACCGTGCGAAACCAATGCTCTTGGCAGACCTGAACCAAAATTGACAGCTGCTACGACGTTATCGTGCTTGGGGTGAAGCTGATTTATTGTGTTGCCAAGCCACCCCTCATTTCCTACCTTGGTTGGCTCCGCAGTATGCCAAATATCCATCGATCTAAAATGGGATCGGTTCGGCACCGGGTAACCAACTCCGTGTACAACTGCAACCTTTCCTTGATCATACAGGTCCTTGATAGGGGACATAGCAGGATTCATACCTAGGCCGTTACCTATTGGGATAACCTCATCCTCTGTAATCCTAACGTTAGGTCTGTTGTCCACATAGTCTGGATTGTTGTACGGGATAACGCAGTTCAAATAGTCATTACCACCTGAGAGTTGTACCACTACTATTTTTTTGTCAGCCATCAAAGAACTCCTATAAGTCAGTTAATAATTGAGTTTACACTCTTTGGAAAATCTGAAATCTGTGTCGTCCTGTTTCCAGCACGTAGACCCTACCATCATCGTCTAGTCGAACCGAGCATGGGTCCCATAAATACGCCTCCATTCTTGCAGAAACTTCAGAAGGATCATCGGTGTCTGCCACGTAAACTGATTGGTAAGTGGCACGGGCTTCTCTCTCATCGTCCTGAGAAGCGAGATATTCTACAGCCCATGGATTTAATTCCGCTGCTCCACGTTGAGAATCCAAAAAGTTCCCATCCGAATCTAAGACCTGCAAACGTTGATTGCCCCAATCTGCAACATATATATTCCCTTCTTCATCTACGGCAACACCCGCGGGCCTGTTAAGTTGACCATCGCCACTGCCCGAGTGTCCAATAACTGCCACAAATACACCCTCAGATGTGAATTTTTGGATACGATCATTTCTCCAGTCAGACACATATATATATCCATTGGAATCATCACAGATACCCCATGGGAGATCGAATTCCCCATTTCCTAAACCCTGACTTCCCCACTGCTCAATGAATTGTCCATCTAAAGTGTATTTTTGTATCCGATTGTTCCTAGAATCAACAACTAAAAGTGCTTCGCCCTGCACCAAGAGACCACTAGGTTGATTAAACTGACCGGGCTGTGATCCTTTCTCACCCCAATAACTAACCGGATTACCATCACGATCGAATTTTGTGATCCGATGAAGTTTCTCATCCGAAAGATAAATGTTTTCGTCACTATCTAGGACTATGTCAGTTGGCCAGATCATTCCTCCCAAAGCACTGTCATTTGTGGCAATCTGACCTAAAAACTCGTGATCTTTCGTCACAATTTGAATACCATTGGAGCCCTTAGTGGAAGGCTTACCTCGACTGGCAACAAAAATAGTACCATCCGATCTAATAGCCATAGAGGTTGGCAGCTGAAACCCTCTCCCACCAAAATCTGCAGCAAATCCAACATTTGTCAGATATTCCAGATTGAAAGTTACGGTAGTCATAGATATCTCCTCACCAAAGCTCCGTAATGCACCTAAACTGTTTGATATTCCTGACTAGAAACAACCAACTGTATTACTGCTAAGGCAGCCTCATCAAATATATTAGCCGATTCTTCATCAGACCAAGACATATTCCCGAATTTAGAGGCATAATTTTTCAACCCTTTTCTCGTTGTTTCCATCACATCGAGTGGTCCTAGCACATCTAGACAGTGGTCAACCAAGTCGTTAAAAGACATCTTTCCAGAGGGCTCCAAAGATTTGATCCTATCAACTATATCTCTTATGCCCACTTTTTCGGGATCATTTAAAATCCTACCCGCGAAATTAACTCTTTCAACGTATGCTCCAGTATTAATCCATTCAACCCCCCCCTGCCAACCTTCAACACTTGGAGGCCTCATCAACCCTTGGCCCATATTTCCACAAGCTGCATCTGCAGCAAATATATCGTCTGATGGAAGTTCGACTGGGCCGGCAAGTCTCATGGTACCTACAACCATTTCCGCTGGACTTTTTATACGTGCAAACCTAGAAGATTCATCCTTGAAAAAGTCGGCTTCAAAAAGGGTTTTCAGCATCGCTTTTATGCTATGTCCACTATTGAAATATGTCTCGACTAATTCATCAATGGCCTTCGGATTTACTGGATCTTCATGGGGCCATTGCGGAACTGGGAGTTCATCAGCAACAAAGAAGTGATAAAGGTGACGGGCGAGGAATCTAGCTGTAGCCTCCTGCTCACATATGATCCTTACCGCGTCCCCCCCATTCCAATTACCTGTTTGCCCTAAAATTGTCTTCTCTTCATGGTCGTGGTCATCATCGTCATATTCGAACTGCCATGACATGTATCCATACGGCCTAGCAGTGTTGTTACGCATACGTATCGACATATAGTCTGGATTTACTATTCTCCACCCTGTAAACGCTCTAGAGGTTTCCTTAATATCCTCCTCAGTGTAATTGCCCACACCCATTGCGAATAGCTCAAGGATTTCCCTTCCATAGTTTTCATTTATGTTAGAACCATGGTTATCTTGATTGTCCAACCACATTATCATTGCCGGGTCTTTTGACAATTGAATTAACAAATTATCAAAGCTATCCATCCCATGTTCTCGGAACATTGAAATCTGATTTGTCACAACTCTACTTTGAATAAGTTTTGTGGAGGCGGTTGCAAAGACTCTGTGCCAAAACAGACACATCTTTTCCCTCAAAGGAGTGTCAGTCATAACAAGCCTATAAACCCAGTGAGGACCACCACCAGATCTTAAGTCAGATAGGTCCACATGGTATCGGCGAATCAAATCATCAGGAATTATGTCAGGGTGATCCGGGTTAAGAAGTTCATCCAGAGTCTTCTCATATCCTTTGGACAACGCGTCATCCATCTCACCAGGTGTTGCGCCAAATCCCGCACGGCGTAGGAGATGAGCCATTTGGACTGCTTCT
>Ga0114933_10002625_pt1 | contig 18275 bp, 13 predicted proteins | sample 4SBtaG_FD_89691 | JGI IMG/M metagenome (GOLD analysis project Ga0114933, IMG submission 89691) | Deep subsurface microbial communities from Kolumbo volcano to uncover new lineages of life (NeLLi) - 4SBTROV12_W25 metaG | ecosystem: Environmental > Aquatic > Marine > Volcanic | place: Kolumbo... | reverse complement strand
CCGTGCTCTTTCTGAACTTCCAGGACTGCGGTGGCATTTGATACGGTGGAAAATATCTTCAGACGGTTTCGGACGATGGCCGGATCTTGCATCAGTTGCAAACACTCCGCTTCGGTCATGCGTGACACACGTTCGATATCAAAATTATGAAACGCGTTCAGGTATCCATCACGCTTGCGGAGGATGGTAATCCATGAGAGTCCGGCCTGTGCTCCTTCAAGCGTGAGGAATTCAAACAGAGTTCGGTCGTCTTTCACCGGCACACCCCAGACCTCATCATGGTAGGCGACGTAGACCGGATCGGTACCGCACCAGGAACAGCGGGGAATCTGATTAGAATCTGAAGGATGAGGCATGGATACTCGGATTGTATTGAGGAGAAAAGGTGTTTCGGGTCGGCGCCGCGAGCCCATGGTATTTTACGGAGTCGCGGTGACAGAGGAACGTCACCCTCACAAAGTCGACTGAGATTCAGCTCGATTCACGAATCGATTTTCAGAACGCGAAAAGCACCACTGCAATTCGCTGTTCAACTCCACTCCTCCGATCCAGCGATCACAGGCTGGGTCCCATATCCACGAGTCCGCGGAAAGACGAGACTCTCCGGCTTGCGTCAGAGAGATCGAGGTCAGTCGAGCATCCGAATTTGTAACGAGCTTGATGAGCGGCTCAGCCATACTGGCAAGCCGCTCTAGTATGATCATCAAAGAGGCATCACCCATGAATTGCGCTTCTTCCTGTTTCAGTAGCGCCGAAAACAGCTCCGGAAACGCTGCGTTCTTGCTTTGACGTTCTGACAAAAAACGAAGTGTGAAACACTCGCTTCTGTTCAACCCGGTTTTAAGGTCGGGATACGTCTGCGCCCATCGATGAATTGCCGAAGATGCAAATGAGAAGCTGGACTCTCGCCAATTCCACAGATGCTCTGGATTATCCTCTCTGAAAGCACACCACAAACGGGCTGCGCTCGCGAAGTCTTCCGCCCTGACTTCCACGATGCTCTGCCTCTCTTTCAGCAGGTTTTCTGAGGATTGATAGCCGATGTAGCGGTCCCGGCAGATCAATCCAACGCTCGTCTCCACATGCCGTAACGCATCGAGCACCTGCCAGAGCTGAAGCTGATCGTAGAGGTCGTGCTCGAACCAGCAGATTACTTCTATTCTGTCACCTACAGTCTCCAGCGCTGCATCGCGCAGGGCAAAGTCTCTGCTGACCTCTTCCATGTCACCCCACCCCAGCGCTGAAATGAAGCGAGATCGCACACCTGAGAGGTCCCTTAGATTCAACCCGCGAGGTACCGGCCCATCGTGCAGCACATCGTTCCACGCCAACATATCCCCTTCCACCCCGGACGCGGAAATCGCGTCCACAGCAGATCGTCCGTTCGTAATGATTAGCCGGTTATGCATGGCTTGTTGGGAGTCACACAAATTGAGTCATGATCACGAAGACGATCACGCGAATGAGTGCAGTAGCAATGATGGTGACGAACAGTTTACGTCCGGCAACAAGACCGATTGAGGACCCCAGGAGAGCCGAGATGAATGTCCAGAGGATGAAACCAACCAGCTGAAAAACCCCGAGTATCAGCCAAAACATGACGGACAAAAACAGAGAAGTGCCGATTGCTGCGAGATAATGCTTCTTGGCTGCTGATGACGCTTGATTGCTTGCTGACTCCATATTTTTGTATCGATTTAACGGCGTCGATTGCCCGGTGGTGGTACCACGACGCGGCGCTAACAAAATCACTCACGGTGGGCTCAAAAAGCAAGACTGAATCCTGTTCCGAAATAGATCAGTACGAAATCTTGCAACGGTCTGTTCATGCACCTAGCTTTGCCGACCTAACATCCGAGATTGTTCATGAATAAGCGAGTCACTGCCGTCCTCATCGCCCTGATTGTGATGATAGCGGTTGTTTTTCAAGTCACAACAACCAAAAAACGTGTTCTGGTGTTCTCCTTCACGGCCGCCTTCGTACATGGCAGTATCGGAGAAGCCAACGATGCAATTTTGCGTCTGGGTGAAGAACACGGATTCGCTGTCGACACGACCAAGAATCCTGCGATGTTCAACGATACGAATCTTGAGTCGTATGACGCGGTCGTCTTCTTGAGCACGACCGGCGATGTGTTGGATGAAACACAGCAGATTGCCTTCCAACGATACATCCAGAGTGGCGGAGGTTACGTGGGCATCCATTCCGCAAGCGATACCGAGTACGATTGGCCGTGGTATGGTCAACTCGTCGGCGGATACTTTGCAAATCACCCGGCTGTTCAGGAAGCGACTCTCACTGTTCACGATCAATCGCATCCGGCAACCGCGCATTTACCCGCCGTATGGACCAGAACGGATGAATGGTACAATTTCAGGATGGTCAATGAGGACATCATTCCGTTGGTATCGATCGATGAAACGAGTTATGACCTTGGAAAACCCACAAGTGCCGGGGATTCTCACCCGCTGGTGTGGTACCACGAATTTGACGGTGGCCGTTCCATCTATCTGGAGCCGGGTCATACCAATGAAGCGTGGAGCGAAGAGGCGTTCGTTCAAATGATTCTGGGTGGCATTCTGTGGGCTGCCGAAGGCACCGACAATACCGTTCGATCTGCTGAACTCACTCCCAATGAGAGAGACTTTGAGCAGGAAGTATTGATGACGAACCTGCGTGAACCCATGGAGGTCGCGTCTCTTCCCGACGGCAACGTGCTGTTCATTGAACGACACGGAACCATGCATATGGTCAATCCTTCAGACGGCTCCTCCTCGATCGTGGCTGAAATGGAGGTGTTCTCGGAGATGGAAGATGGCCTGATCGGGCTGGCTGTGGATCCCGGCTTCTCCCAGAATGGATGGATCTACGTCTATTATTCGGCCACAGGCGACGTCCCTAAACAAAATCTTTCCCGGTTCGACTTCGATGGTACGGCTGTAGATCTGGACTCCGAAATCTTGATGCTCGAAGTCGCGACGCAACGGGATGAATGCTGTCATGCCGGAGGTGCTCTCGAATTTGGCCCGGACGGCCTGTTGTATATCTCCACGGGCGACAACTCGAACCCATTCGCATCTGATGGCTACTCCCCGTCCGATGAACGGCCAGGCCGCAGCCCCTGGGACGCCCAGCGTACCAGTGCCAACTCGAATGACCTGAGAGGCAAGATCTTGCGAGTTAGGCCCGAAGATGACGGTTCGATCAGCATTCCCCGCGGAAATCTGTTCGACGATCCCGCTGAAGGAAGACCGGAGATCTATGTGATGGGAAATCGCAATCCGTTCCGCATCTCCATCGACTCAGAAACGGGGTGGCTTTACTGGGGTGAAGTTGGCCCGGATGCTGGCGAGCCGAATCCTGATCGAGGTCCGGCCGGACACGACGAAGTAAATCAGGCGCGCTCGGCCGGATTTTTTGGCTGGCCCTATTTCGTGGGCAACAACAAGGCGTACCGCGATTGGAATTTTGCGGCCGAGCGCGCCGGAGACCCCCATGATCCCGCTGCACCGATCAACGATTCTCCCAATAACACCGGGACTCAAAACCTGCCGCCTGCCCAACCCGCGTTTATCTGGTACCCGTATGGCCCGTCTCCCGAATTTTCCATTCTCAAGGAGGGGGGTAGAACAGCGATGGCTGGGCCGGTATTCCACGCTGCGGATCTGGAATCGGAATCATTCCCTTCATATTTCGAGGGAAAGCTGTTCTTCTACGAGTGGGTGCGGCACAAAATCTACCTTGTCACGATGCGCGAAGATGGCTCGTACTGGTACATGGAGAGCTTCATGCCTTCAACCAAGTTCACCAGGCCCATGGATATGGCTTTCGGGCAAGATGGTGCCCTGTATCTTCTGGAGTACGGCGAGGCCTGGAACACGAGAAATCCTGACGCCCAACTTTCGCGCATTACTTACAACGACTGACCCGGATCCACCAGAATTATGGCTCGCTATAGCTTAGTCTTTGTTCTTCTTTTATCTGCATGTGCATCTCGGACGGATGACTCAACCGTCAGGGGAATGCTGCCCGTCCCCGGTGGAGACATTTTTTACGAAATTTCGAATCCGGAGGCTTCCGGAATACCCCTGCTTCTGATCCACGGTGGTCCGGGCGGGACAAGCTGCAGTTATGGAATGCTCGATGACCGTATCACGGATCGGCCTGTTATTCGCTACGATCAACTTGAAACCGGCCTTTCGGAGCGGCCCAACCTTCGTGAACAGTGGGAAATCGGGCATTTTGTGGAAGAAATTGAAGCCATTCGCGCAAATCTGGAACTAGACACATTGCATATTCTAGGGGGAAGTTGGGGTGGAGCGGTCGCAGCGGAATACGCACTTGAAGGAAATATCGAAGGCGTGCAGTCCATCATCTTTGCCGGTCCTCTTTTGAGCACTCCCATCTGGATGGAGGACGCCAATATTCTCGTCGGGCAGATGCCGGAATCCCTGCGGGATGTGATTCGCGATAATGAAGCTGCCGGCACGTTCGATCACCCCGACTATGTGGCTGCGACGGACTCATTCTACGCCCGCTACCTGTTTCATCAACCTCGTCCAGAAATACCAGAATGTGACGGGGTGAACGGAAATAGCGAGGTCTATAACACGATGTGGGGGCCCACCGAGTTTACTTCGACGGGGACACTTCTCGACTATGACCGTACGGATCGTCTCGGTGAGATCGACCTCCCTGTTCTCTTCGTTGCGGGCGAATACGATGAAGCCCGTCCGGAAACCATGCACAAGTTCGCAGCCCTCATGTCGGACGCACGTGTGGAAGTGGTGGCGGACGCGGGGCATGTTGCGATGGTGGACAAGCCTGACGAATATGCGGCCCTCGTGGTCTCCTATCTGAATGATGTTGAATCGCGCGAGTAGGACATTGAGTAAGTAGATTCACCCGGCGTCGGAACGACATTGACGCTCGGACAAGACTGCAATGTTGCGACCGCATAAAAGTTGGTAGCGCGGCGGTTGTCTAACAGACGAACCTACCGACTGCGCAGAATGTTCAAGACTTACCTTTCCATCGCGCTTCTCGTCGGAGATCGGGCCTGCGATCCACGTCATAAGTTCTGCCTTGGCTGCACGGTCTTTTTGAGTGCTCTCGTTTATCTTGGAATCCCACAATTCCCGAGGATCGCTCATGCACCGTGTTTCGTCTATTGTCAGCCTGTTCGTCTTCAGCGCCGCACTTTCGTTCACCGCCGCCTCTCAGTCTACGGATTTCAGTTCCGACTTTCATGACTTCAGAGCGGTTACGGTGGTTGGTGGTCTGGAGAATGTGTGGGGTATGACCTTTCTCCCCAATGGAGATATTCTGGTGACCGAGCGTCCGGGGAGGCTTCGCCGGGTTTCCAATGGAGAATTGCAGGAAGCGGCCATAACGGGTGTGCCTGAAGTTCACGCCCAGGGACAGGGTGGTCTTCTCGATGTAGCTCTACACCCCGATTTCGAATCCAATTCGCTGGTCTACCTGTCCTATTCAAAGCCTGTAGATGGCAACTCCACCACGGCCGTTGCGCGAGGTCGATTGGAAGGAAGCACGTTGCTTGATGTAGAAGACATCTTTGTTGCTAATTCGAGCGGACGTGGTCATTATGGATCACGCCTTGTATTCGACAACGATGGGTACCTGTACGTGACGGTCGGAGACCGGCAAGCCTCGCCGACGGGCGAGCTGGAAGCACATCCTGCTCAGGACTATTCGAATCATCACGGAACTGTGAGTCGTCTTCACGATGACGGTCGAATCCCGGACGACAATCCGTTTCTTGACGTTGAGGGTGCAGAACCATCGATTTACAGCTTTGGTCATCGCAATCAACAGGGCATGACGAAGCATCCTGAGACCGGACAGATCTGGGCGGTCGAGCATGGTCCAAGAGGCGGAGACGAACTGAATTTGATTCGGCCCGGATTGAACTACGGATGGCCTGTCATTGGATATGGTATCAACTACAACGGCGACGAAATTCATTCTGCCACGCATGCAGAGGGAATGGAGCAGCCAGCACATTATTGGGTACCCTCAATCGCTACCTCCGGCCTGCTCATTTATGACGGAGACGTATTTCCGCAGTGGAAAGGCAACGCTTTCGTTGGCGGATTGAACGGCCAGCAGGTAGCCCGTCTGACGATGAGCGGCAATGACATCGTAGGAGAAGAAACACTTTTCGAGGGTCAAGGACGTGTGCGTGACATCCGTCAAGGTCCTGACGGCTACATTTATCTGGGCATCGATGCCGGTATCAGCGAAGGCCGATCCATCGTTCGTCTCGAGCCAATCGACTCTGATCAGGATCCCAACTGACCATACTACACGCGAATTATTGCAAAGACTTTAATCCCGGATCCGCTCAACCATTTTCTAACTCTATAAGTCTGACTACCATGAATTCCAGATTGCCGAAATGTTTGATCGTGTCGCTTTTTGTCACCGGTATGCTCGCTTCTGATGCTTTTTCACAGGCAGGCCCCGTATTTGAAGACGGACAGGCTCAGATCGTAGAAGCCTTTTCCGATTCCGAAACGTGGATCAGAGAAGAACTATGGGTTGAAACCGAGTTTGATTCGGATGGAGACGGAAAACTGGACCGCGTGCATGTCGCAGTTGTCCGGCAGGCCCAAACGGATTCTGAAGGTCTGAAAGTCCCGGTCGTCTATGGATCCAGCCCCTACTACTCGGGCACAGCCGGACTGGGTGATCTGTTTTGGGACGTCAATCACGAACTTGGCGAAGAGCCCCCGGCCAAAGAAGACCCGCCACCATTCAAGCCCAGAACCAGGGATGGCATTTCGAATGCATTCGTAGCTGACTGGCTGCCACGTGGGTTCGCGGTTGTTCATTCCGAATCTCCGGGAACGGGTCTGTCGCAGGGCTGCCCTACCGTCGGAGGAATCAACGAGTCTCTCGCTCCAAAAGCAGTAATCGACTGGCTCAATGGCCGGGCCCGTGGCTTCACCGCTGCCGTGGGCGGCGAAGAAATCACGGCAGACTGGTCCACGGGCAACGTCGGCATGACAGGAACGTCATACAATGGCACGCTTCCTCTGGCCGCAGCCACCACAGGCGTTGACGGCCTGAAAGCAATTATACCGGTTGCTCCAAACACGTCCTACTGGCACTATTACCGTTCTAACGGACTCGTTCGGCACCCGGCAGGTTTCCTCGGTGAAGACATTGACGTTCTCTACAATTTCATCCACAGTCAGGAAAGTGATCGCAGGGACTACTGCAACACGACGGTCCGGGACGAGGAAATGGAAGTGAACCAGGACCGGGTCACAGGAGACTACAATGACTTCTGGGCCGGCCGGGACTACCTCCATGTCACAAACAAAATCAAAGCCGCTGTATTCATGTCTCACGCGTTCAACGACTGGAACGTGATGCCTGAGCACAGCTACCGAATCGTGGAAGCCCTGAAGGGACAAGTGCCGGTTCAGGTATACTACCATCAGGGGGGACATGGTGGCCCCCCACCTCTCGCCCTGATGAACAAGTGGTTCACCCGCTATCTGTATGATGTCCAGAACGGCGTCGAAAATGACCCGAAAGCCTGGATCGTGAGGATGGGTGATGACCGCCTCGAGCCTACTGCATACGCCGATTATCCAAATCCAGAATCTGAAGGGGTCAGACTCTATCCGACGAAGGGCGGACAGAGAACTGCTGAACTATCGCTGGATTTTCAGGCCGGTCAGGGCACGGAAGGAATTGTCGACAATGTATCTTTTCCCGGAAAAGTGTTGGCTCAGGCCGAGATCACCGATCATCGCCTGCTTTACACGACGCCCGAGCTCACTCAGGACGTGCATATTTCCGGGACTCCGGAAATCACCGTTCGGATAGCATCTGACAAACCGGCCGCGAACCTCTCCGTCTGGCTGGTGTCGCTTCCTTGGGTTGAAGGTCGCAGACCCCGAGGAGGCCTGATCAACCGTGGCTGGGCCGATCCGCAGAATCACAGTTCACTGACCGACGGCGAACCGCTGGTACCGGGTGAGTTTGTCGAAATGACTTTCAGTTTGAATCCAGATGATCAGGTGATCAAAGCCGGTCAGAAAATTGGACTGATGATCATGTCCAGTGACAAGGAGTTCACACTTCACCCCGAACCAGGAACGATGCTGTCGATTGACCTGGATGGCACTTCAATCGAATTGCCGATCGTGGGTGGACGCGCCGCACTGGAAGCACGCCAGGGAACCCACTGATATTCGATTGAGCGCTGTCTGATGCGAAGCCCCAAAATCATACATGTTGTCAGTTGCCACGCCGAAGGCGAAGTGGGTGATGTGATTGTCGGGGGAGTTTCCCCTCCTCCCGGTGATACAATCTGGGAGCAGCGAACATTCATTGAACAGGATGAGGTGCTGCGCAATTTTGTACTGAATGAACCACGCGGTGGTGTCTTCCGGCATGTAAACCTGCTGGTACCTCCGAAAAATCCTGAGGCCCAGGCCGCATGGATCATCATGGAGCCGGCCGATACGCCGCCCATGTCCGGGTCCAATTCGATCTGCGTGGCAACGGTTCTCCTGGATACGGGCATTCTCCCAATGACTGAACCTGAGACAGATCTTGTCCTCGAGGCGCCCGGCGGGCTCGTTCGGGTTAAAGCGTTCTGTCGCAACGGAAAAGCTGAACGAATCCGGATCACCAATGTAGCTTCTTTCGTGGACCGACGGGACGCCGCTTTGGAGGTTGAGGGGCTGGGGACGCTGCGAGTCGACACCGCATACGGAGGGGACAGCTTCGTGATCGTCGACGCGGCCGAACTTGGGTTCTTCATTCAACCGGACGAAGCGCTGGATCTCGCACAAACGGGTATGCGAATAGTGGCAGCAGCCAATGAACAGCTCGGCTTCACGCACCCGGCTAATTCGGAATGGGATCACATTTCGTTCTGCCAGTTTGCCGGACCGCTGACCCGAAATGGAAACGAACTGACGGGGCCCAATGCTGTGGCTATTCGACCGGGCAAGATCGACCGCTGCCCAACCGGAACGGGCTGTTCTGCAAGGATGGCCCTTCTGCACGCAAGAGGTGAGATGCATCCGGGAGATACCTACCGGGCCCGCTCGATCATCGGATCCGAATTTATCTGCGGCATCGAAGAAATTATATCGATCGGAGAGAAACCGGCCATTCACCCATCGGTGATGGGTCGGGCCTGGATTACCGGCACGCATCAGCATATGCTTGACCCGGATGATCCATGGCCAGAGGGATACCGGCTCTCTGATACGTGGCCGAATCTCATTGGAAGAAAAAAGGAGAACCCATCATGAAAACCGTCAATTTGACTCGTTCAGTATTGCTCTTGGCCTTCCTTCTGGGCTCCTCGCATCCGCTCGTCGCCCAATCACAGTCACCACTGGAGGCACTGGAGCAGTGGGTCGAGATGTGGGCGACACATGACCTGAACGCCGTTGACGACCTTTTTCGCAGAGACGAGACGATTACCTATTTCTCATCATCATTTGAAGGCGTCATTGTAGGATACGACGCCGTAGTTGAACATCATCGCCGACTCGGATTCGTGGCTGGTGGTGCAGATTCACCTGCCCAACTTTGGGTAGAGAACGAAACCGTCACCCTTTCAGCGAGGTCTGCCAATGTTGCTGCCATCTGGTATTTTGGCGATCCCGATGACGACGAACCCGACCAGCACGGTCCGATGTCTATGATGGTCAGCAAGGAGAAGAGTGGCTGGAAAATCGTTCACATGCATTTCGGCAACTACCCTCGCGAGTGAGCGATAACGAAGGGAGGAAGCATTGAAAGCCACTACATACGTTTTTCTGTTGGCCAATATTCTGGTGACCACCTGGGGACTCCTCCTCCTGGGTCAGCATGTGGGTTCCGCGTTCTGGTCGGCAGGATTCTTCTATTTCGCCTGGTGCCTCATCCCGTGCGTGGTCGTTCATTTTGGCGTGAGAAAATTTTCTGCGACCGGAAGTGCTCGAACGACACTCCTTTCGGCAGCCGCAATGCTGCTTCTAGTGTCTGGCCTCATCGTCTGGCGATTAGTAATTGTCGGCCCAATCACCGCCTTTTCCATGTTGGTCTATTTGCCTTTTCCGCTGACGGAATCACTTTTCGTTGCGGTATTGGTCTGGTTTGCCCGAAAACAGAGCCTCAAGGCCAATCCTGATTTCTGATTAACCGACACTATCTGTTGTAGTGAATCTCCCCACACGACGGGGGTCAGATAAACCACACGTGTGAACGTTTCGACCGGACAGAAGCTGGTAAAAAGAACCGCTATAGTTCCTTGAACCAGACCAACCGGGCATGAGCCAGAATACACAGGTTGTAGATGCCAAATCAGGCATCGAAACACCACAAAATCGAGTCGTTTCCCTTTCAGACACCGTCGTTGAAATCGTCAGCGATGCGGGAGAGGGAGCCCAGAAGGCAGGACAGTCATTTGCGACTGTTTCTGCGAAAATGGGAAACGGAATCTGGACGGTCGAAATCATACCGGCCGATATTCAACCACCTTCCCGTGATCCCGCTGGAGCGAGCGGAATCCGTATCCGAGTCGGAACGAAGCCCGTTACGAACATGGGCGACAAGGTGGACTTAATCGTCGCCTTCAACGAGCAATCCCTTTTGGGTCGCATGGAAAACGCCACTTTCGATCCGCAGTGCAGAATACTGCTCGAAAACAAATGGCGAACCCATCCAGATCCGTCCGTTGTTGAGGCCTACACGACCGTGTACGATGACCTGGTCGAAAAGGGGTATAACGTATATGAGATCCCGCTGGAGGAGCTGTGCGCTCAGCACATCAGCAATCCAAAGCTGGGAAAGAACATGTACGTTCTTGGCATATTGTGCCAGTTGTATTCCCGCAGGATTGACCTGGCCCGCGCACAGATCGCCGAAATCTTCCGTCACAAGTCACAGAAGATCATCGACAACAACATCATTCTTCTGGATGCGGGATATGAATGGGCCGAAACCAACCTGGATTTCAAGTTTGATGTACCCGCTGTAGCTGCCGAAGAGCACCGCGTGGTGATGAATGGAAATCAGGCGCTGGCCCTTGGCATCATGGCCTCTGGAATGGAAATGTGTGCCATGTATCCCATCACTCCGGCTACATCGGCTTCACACTACCTGGCCGAGATTTTTGAAAATGTTGGTGGCATGGTGCATCAAGCGGAAGATGAAATAGCTGCGTGCGCCGTTGCCATTGGAGCATCCTACGCCGGAAAATGCGCGGTCACGATCACCAGCGGTCCCGGCATGTCCCTCAAGACAGAATTACTGGGTCTGGCCGTGATGGCAGAAATCCCGCTGGTCCTGGTCAATGTGCAGCGTGGCGGCCCGAGCACCGGCTTACCCACAAAAGTTGAGCAAGGCGATCTGCTGGCTACCATCTTTTCGACGCACGGGGATGCGCCGAAAGTTGTAATGGCTGTGGCCACGATTGAAGATTGCTTCTATTCGATACTGACCGCACGAAAAATAGCGGAGGCGTTCAGAATCCCTGTGATGGTCTTGTCGGACGCCAATCTGGCAACAGGTCAGCAACCGTTCATGCGACCAACTTTTTCAAGCGACTGGCTTGCGCCTCCTATCGATCAGCGTCCGGTCCCGGAAGGATCCATGCCCTACGATTGGGATGACAAAACAGGATTGTCCAAACGCCTGGTCCCCGGCCAGCAGGGCGGCACATTTACTGTTACCGGTCTGGCCCATACACGAGATGGCAAGGTCGCATACGCGCCCGAAGTGAATCAGAAGAGCACTGAACTTCGAAGCAAAAAACTGGCGGCACTGCAGAAGACACTCAAAACTCCTGAAGTCAACGGAGATGAGGAAGGAGACGTGCTGATTCTTGGTTGGGGGAGTACGAAGGGTGCTATCGACGAGGCAGTCGAAAGAATGCGGGCGGATGGCTTCTCTGTGTCTTCTCTCCACTTGAGATTCCTTCAGCCGATGGCTTCCGGAATTGGAGAAATCCTGAGACGATTCCGTACGGTTATCACGGTTGAGATCAACTATGCCGACGAAGTCGACGATGATCTGGTCACGGAAGAAAACCAGAGATTTTCGAATCTGTCATGGCTGTTGAGGGCTCGATATCTGGTCGATGTCAAATCGTTCGCCACGGTGTACGGGCAACCTCTCAGACCAGCGTTGATCGAGGAACGCATCAGGAAGGAGTTGGAAAAAATGGAAGTAAACGCATAACACCACCATGTTCGGTCTGAAAGAAACGGCATCTGTCGATTACAGCCGAGACTACTACAGTCTCGAAGATTACCAGAGCGCAACACCGCGTTGGTGTTCGGGTTGTGGAGACAACGCGATTCTGACTGCAGTTCAAAGGTTGTGCCGGGATGAGCAGATTCCGCCCGAAAAGGCCGTATTTGTTTCCGGAATCGGATGCTCGAGTCGATTTCCACACTACATGGGCACCTATGGATTCCACAGCCTTCATGGCCGTGCCCTCCCGATTGCACAGGGCGTAAAGCTTCGACGGCCGGACCTGAAGGTCTTCGTGAACATGGGCGATGGTGATTGCTGCAGTATTGGTACCGCACACTGGATCCATGCCATCCGCTACAACATGAACATGGTCGCCATTGTCCACGACAATGAGATCTACGGGATGACCAAAAAACAGGCATCTCCGACCACTCCAAAAGGCATCAAGACCAACACAACTCCTAAAGGGACGTACATGGAGCCGCTCAACATTTTGAGCGCAACGCTAGGAATCAGCAACGTCTCTTTTGTCGCGAACGCCGTGGAGTGGATTCCTGAACTCCTCTACAGCGTTCTGCATCAGGCTTACAACCATCGCGGTTTCTCATTTATCCGTGTTATTCAACGCTGCCCACACTTTTTGCCCAACATTTTCGATCCGCTACTTCAGAATCCGGAGAACATTCAGATTCTGAACCACGACAACGGCGTTCGCGCCAGCGAAGGCATCTCCAACGTCTACAAGAACCAGATGGAGCACGATCCATCGGACATCAATAGAGCTCGCGAACTGGCAGCACAGACCGACGTGGCCCCGATTGGTGTTCTTTACAAGAACGAAAGCATCGCCTGCTACGATGAGTTGAGGCGACCTCCAAGGGTCATAACGATGGAAATGCGCAGAAAAGCTATGGAAGATCAGTTCGACAGATTCGCGGTCAAGGAGGATTAACCCCATGACCAATATTGCTGATTCGATCGCCAGGATTGAAGAGGAATCTCCCCCGCCGGAAGAGGAGCAGCAATTTATTGAAGAATCGACTTCCGACGATCCTTCACTACGCATGCCTGCGGCAGAGGAGTTGATTGAGGGCACCTGGAGTGCGTCCGAAAGTGATCTGGAGGTGTTCTCACGAACGGGTTTGATTCTGGATGAGGCTGACGCATCTGGACAACGGGATGATCTCATGCCTGCCATTCTGAAGCGATATATCGACATTGGGTCGTTTCGTCGTCCGTGGCCATTGATCATGTCATCCGAAGCTTCGGGATATGCTGCAAAGCCACTGACCCGTCTGATTGATGAACAAATAGCGGAAATCGAAGCTCAAGGAGACGAAGCTGAAGTCCTCAAGAGAGCATTTTTCAGACTGGAAGAACTCATCACCAAAGCATCTCACCTCACACCGGTACTGCCACTCAAAGAAATTCTTGCGGAAGCGGACATTACCTCGACCCTCAAAGATGATACGGCGGAGGCCTGGACGCAGGCACTTGCTACTCTTTCCGCGCTCGCAGGAGACGACACGCTGGTGCTTGGACTCAGCGCAGAAGGATTGCGCAAATTGCACGTGGAATCCAGCCTTCAGACGAGCAGCGCGAGACAACGGGTCTTCAGGGAAGAAATAGCATGGCTGGTTTCGAGACTCGAAGACCTTCTGAGGATGGAAGAAGAAGATTCCGAAGCAGCGCATTCGCCCGAAAAACTGAAGCACTCCGTGGGGGGTGCCTATTCGTCAGCCATCGATTTCAGCTCGTTGTCGCACCTTCTCGACGAAGCCTTTCAAGGAGCCTCCATCGGTGAAGAGCGAGAAGTGAGAATCCGGAATATTCTGAAGGATCTCACAGACCTGTCTCAGCTACTGTACGAATCTGGGCAGACCGAGTGCTTTAAGAAGACGAAAAAGATTCAGTCCGAATTACGGAAGCGGGTAGCGAACTTTATTCGCCTGTGCAGGGCCAAACAGATCGCCCAGCTGGAGGTTGAGAACCAGTACCGGCCTCAAATACACGACGCAGTTTTCGAAACGTATGGATATGCTGCCCTCTCCGATTCCGAGAAAAAAGCATTCCCTCCCGTCCTGGCCCACATCAATCTCGATGACGCTGATGATATATCGGCACTTTCTCACATCTTCGCAGATGAAGGCCGAGTTCGGATTCTTGTCACCTTTTCGAGCCTGTACGACTCCACTGCCAAACCTGTAGCCGGCGCTCTGGATTCTCTGGGTCTGCTCCATGGCTCGAATCTGTTCGTTCAGCAGAGTGCGGCCGCGAAAGCGGAGTTCGTTGCTGGCGGAATGCTCGTGGCCGCCCGAAGCCAACGAAGCTCTGCTGTATATGTGCATACGGGAACGGGTTCTGAGACCAGGGGGATCGATGTACTCCTTGATTCAGGCCTGTCCGCAGATTCAAGAACCTTTCCTTCGTTCCGATTCGACCCTGAAAACGGAAGTGAATGGGCAGATTGGCTATCGGCCAACGAAAATGAGCAAGCCCAGCAAGTCTGGGCTGCGGACCCAACGATGGTTATGTCCGGAGAAGAAAAACAGGAGTTTGTGCTCTCCCCTTGCACGGCGGATCTCCTGATGCTTGATGCGAAATTGAAATCACACTTCAAACCCCTTTCTCCATCAGTCTCTTCAGAAAAACTGATGGAATTGACTCGTGTCCTGGACCTGCCCTCTTCTGATCGAGATGACCAGCTTCCATTCATCTGGACCTGCACCGAAGATGGCACTCTTCTCCGGACCGTGGTATCCCCCGCTGTAATCCGCACTACTGAATTTGCTGTGTCACGGTGGGAGACGATTCAAGAGTGGTCTGGCCTCAGGAGTTCGATCCTGAACCGGGGAATGGCTGAAGCCCGGAGCCAGTACGACAAAGATTTGAGTATTGCTGTTGAGGAGTCCCGCGCAGAATTCGACCTTCAGATGAACGAGACGGTCTCCACTCTTGCCAGTCGTATCGTTGGAAACATTGCTGCGTCCATGCTGGGGGTGGATTCGTCCGAACTTTCGGCAACTCCGGGGCCCGACACCGCTCCTCGACCAGCACAGGACCCGATCGAGCCTGCTCAGGCCACAGTGGCCGAGTCAGAAGAAAGCCCCACTCCCGTCGAAGAAGCAGAGGAAGTACTTTCCATATCACTGGATGAAGCGTACATCGATACACCGTTGTGCACATCCTGCAATGAGTGCACGGACCTGAACGCCCAGATATTTGGCTATGATGAGAATAAGCAGGCATTCTTTAAAGATGCCTCGGCGGGACCCTTCCGAGATATAGTTCTGGCAGCTGAGAAGTGTCCGGTAAGGATCATACATCCCGGAAAACCTCTGGACGACGGCGAAAAAGATCTGGATGAATGGATTGAAAGAGCCAAACCGTTCGGATAATCCATGGGTACGGTTTCGGCCATAGTATTTCTGGCAGTTCTCTCGACAGCCCTTGCCGCAGTCCTGGCTGTGGCCCAACGAAAACTGTATGTGTGGGAAGATCCACGCATCGATGAGGTCGAGGATATGCTTCCCGGGGCCAATTGCGGTGCGTGTGGATTGCCTGGTTGCCATGCATTTGCGGAAAGTGTTGTCGGCGGTGATATGCAACCTGGTAAGTGTCCGGTCGGAGGCGTCTCGATGGCTGAAGAAGTGGCATCCTTTCTGGGTGTAGATGCGGGGAGCGAAGAGCGGCAGGTCGCGCGCTTGCTGTGCGCCGGCGGATCGGATGTGGCAGAACAGTACGCCCGGTATGAAGGATTTGAGTCGTGCCGCGCGGCGACCACAATCGCCGGAGGAGCGAAGGGATGTACATACGGCTGCCTGGGGCTGGCAGACTGTGAGGTATCCTGCACATTTGACGCCATCAGAATGGCCGACAATGGATTACCCGTCGTGGACTTCGATCTCTGCACGGGGTGTGGAGACTGTGTGGATGCATGTCCGAAGCACCTTTTCGAGATGTATCCGGTCCGAAGAAAACTCATCGTCCAGTGCAAGTCATTGCTCGAAGGTGATCCCGCGCTGGATGTTTGTCAGGTGGCCTGTACCGGGTGCACCATCTGCGTGGCCGACGCTCCCGAAGAGCTGATGCACATGGAGTTGACGCTTCCGGTCATCGACACCAAAAAAACCCATCTTGAAACTTCGATCGCGACTCTTCGATGCCCGACCAAGGCGATTCAATGGGTTGAGACTCAGCAATTTCCGGATCTGCATGAAAGTGTATTCGAAAGCATCGCCAAACACCAGAAAGCCAAACACCAGAACGCCACGGCGTGAAGAAGTCGAACACACATAGCAGCGATTTTCGAGGTGTTCAAACCAACGGAAAAGCTTCGTTCATGTCAGGTGCGGACGGATTTCTGAGAACGCTGAAATCACAGGACAGGGCGCCCATTGTCGTTTCCGATTTCATCCGCCAGGGACTACACCGCGTCAATTCTGGAGATGGTCCCAAACCAATGCATTTCCCCGGGGCCGCTCAAGCGGTGTCATTTGCGATGGGACTCTCGATGACAGGAAAAACAAGTGGTGTTTTACTGGATACGAGCCAGATAGGCGGCGTCAATCATCTTCTGGCTTCCGCCTGCCAAAGACAGCTTCCTGTTACGATTGTCATTGCCTCCGGAGAAGCATCTGATCTTGATCCTCTTTCGGAATTTTCCGGCCTGGAATGCCCGATACTGGTCGCCTCACATGCTCAGTCACTTCTGGACCTGAGCGTCATAGCGGATCATGTAGCTCGAACAGCCCTCATTCCAGTCATAATCCTCACCCGCTCAAGAGAAGCACTCTGGAGTCACGAGCTGCTGGAGACCGGACCATTTAACGCGGATTTTGAGACCTCGGGTCGTCACGATTTTTACAGTGCCGAGCTTTTTGGTGAGTCTGCAGGCAATAATCCGGCCTGGATGGACACTGCCAATCCCATGGCGTCCGGATCGGAGATGAAAGACACGCTGAAGATCAAGCGACAAATCGGCAGGCAGCTGTTCATCAGGGAAAAACTGGTCGATCTGATCGATGACGCCATGGAGCGCTTCGCTCAGGCGAGTGGTCGGTTATGCTCGGCCGTTCACGCTTCAATCGAATTCGAAAGTAAGGCTTCACTCCTGTTCATTGGAACCCCTGAGAACCCGGAACGGCACATTGAGAACGGGAATCGAAAAAATAGTCTTTCTGTCGTTCATCTGACGCGGTTGAATCCGTTTCCCAGAGAGGATCTGGCAGCCGCTCTCTCATCAACGGAACGGGTTGGAGTGGTGGCGGCATTTTTCCACAATGACTCGTTCCTTTTGAGTGAAGTGAGATCAGTTTTGGCGGAGTCCGTACGCTCGAAGAAGCGTGGTATCTGGTCGCTCAAATCAGATGAATCAGTTGATCCTAACGGGGTCGTATCCATATCCGCGCCACCGTTCTGGAACCCTACCGAGACGGAATTCCGGACCCTGGCAGAGTATATGCTCCAGGAGGAGTTACCCCTTCATCCGATAGCGGTAGGCTTTCCCTCAAGCCCGGAGGCTGCAAGACTTCCTGAAATCGAGGCCCGTACCCAGAAAATGGTTCACAACGGTCTGGTGACATCGAAATACTTTCTCTCTGGACTGCCGGAAAAAGCCTCACCCCATGGCACTGCGTCTGATACCGAAGTTGTGGTTGTCTCATCCTCAGCTCGCAGCGCCTGGACCCAGATGGAACGTGTGTGCCGCGTCATGAAGCTATCTGGCGCGGCCAGGATCAGAGGCTCCATTCATCCCGCTTCATCTGCTTCGTCACATCCTGTCATCTGCCGGATCTCGTCTGAAACTCAAAGAGGTCACCCCTCGATCGTCCTTGTTGATGAGCCACACTTGCTATACGACAAAACGATCCGAGAGACCGTTCCACCTGGATCTTTGGTCCTCGCACCCGAAGCGTCGGGAAGTCAGTATCCGTATTGGATGGTTGATGCCGACCTGAACGTGCAGTCAATCGAATCGAACGAGAGTGGACTGAGCGGCTCCGAATCCCTGCTCGGTGCCCTTGTTCGATCACAT
>Ga0114933_10002624_pt1 | contig 18276 bp, 16 predicted proteins | sample 4SBtaG_FD_89691 | JGI IMG/M metagenome (GOLD analysis project Ga0114933, IMG submission 89691) | Deep subsurface microbial communities from Kolumbo volcano to uncover new lineages of life (NeLLi) - 4SBTROV12_W25 metaG | ecosystem: Environmental > Aquatic > Marine > Volcanic | place: Kolumbo... | reverse complement strand
CCACATCGTTTGGCTATAACTTTGGTATTTGATATAGCTTCGGGTATATCCTCAAATAAAAGCTTCATCTCATCTGATGTTTTAAATCTATGCTCTGGTGTCACTCTTCGTCTTCTTGATTCAGAAACATATGAACCTTCTGATATACACAAAAGGGCATCATGGGCTTCGTACATATCGGCTTCAGAAAAAAATACCTCATTCGTAGCTACTAATGGTAAGTTATTTGTATAAGCTAAATTTACTAGTGCTTCCTCAACATTTACTTCATCATCCAAACCATGACGTTGTAGTTCGATATAAAGTCGATTAGGAAACAAACTTTTTAATCTATCACAATATTCTTGAGCACCTTGGTTCTGCCCATTTTTAATTAACCTTGCCAACTCACCTCTAGTCCCGCCGCTAAGTGCTATAAGACCTTCAGTATGTCCATGTAATTCTTCTAATGATAACTGAGCTCTATATAGTGGATCTGTCGAAGCATAGGAGTAACTAACAAGATGCAAAAGATTTCGATATCCTATCTCATTTTGGACCAGCAATACTAACTGGCTGGGAGATGTTGATATATTCTGTTTTGATAGTTTATTTATTAAAGACTGCGATTTAGTTTCTATACCTTTGTTATTAATAGACACCTGACAACCAATAATTGGCTGTACTCCTTCTTTAGCCGCCTCCAATGAAAATTCTAAAGCCCCAAACAAATTAGAAGTATCGGTGATAGCTATAGCAGGCATCTTCTGCTGCTTACATATTGATACCATGTCAGGAATACGCATTGCGCCTTCAGCTAAAGAATAAGCAGAATGAACGCGTAAATGAACAAATTCGGCAAGCATCACATAGACCTCCTTAGTACAGCTTACCTTTGTAATATTTGATTCGATATTGATTAAGTCTGTGGAAAAACTCACATATCGGTGGAGAAAACACATCCATCATCTAAATAACAGATACGATCCATAAGTGAAGCTAACTCCATATTATGAGTGGCAATTAAGGCCGCTACATTATTATTTTTAACAACTAACATAAGCTGCTGAAATACTTTTGATGCCGTTTCAGGATCAAGATTACCAGTTGGTTCGTCAGCAATTAAAATATTCGGTTTATTAGCTAATGCCCTAGCAATAGCAATTCTTTGTTTTTCACCGCCACTTAGTTTTCCTGGTCGATGGTGCAGACGATCATTCAAGCCGAGTGATTTAATAATCTCATCTGCTAGAGATTCAGCTTTATTCTTTTTCACTCCTGCAATCAGTTGAGGTAACATCACATTTTCCCGAGCTGAAAATTCTGACAACAAGTGATGAAATTGATATACAAAGCCGAGTTTGTGAAGTCTAATCAGAGTCCGCTCTTTATCGCTTAGATTAATACAATCAGACCCATTTATAAAAACCTCACCTGCTTTAGGTTGCTCTAATAAAGCAGCTATATGAAGAAGACTGGACTTACCAGATCCCGATGGACCTACTAAAGCGACAATTTCTCCAGGCATAACTTCGATAGAGGCACCACATAAAACTCGAAGGTCCCTGTCTCCTTCCAGAAAATTCTGATAAACATCTTTTAGGACGAGAGCTGGATTAGGCTTAGTCATATCTTAAAGCAACAACAGGGTCTAACCGTGATGCTCTCCAGCTTGGATACAAGGTTGCTAAAATAGATAATCCTAAAGAAATTAGTATCACCATAATAACTTCACCAGTTACCACCTTGCAGGGTAGATGGCTAAAATAATAAATTTCTGGTGAAAAAAGTTTTGTTCCTGACATATTTTCTATAAAACTTTGAATAGAGGATATGTAGTAAGTAAATATTAGACCTGCGATGGTCCCAAATATAGTGCCTGCTAACCCAACGCTAGTTCCTGCTATAAGGAAAATCCTCATAATCATTGCTTTAGGAGCCCCTACAGTCCTTAGAATAGCTATAGCAGAGCCTTTATCTTTTACCATCATAATTAAACTTGAAATAATATTAAAAGCGGCCACTAAAACAATAAGCATAACAATTAGAAACATAACATTTTTTTGTACTTTTAAAGCAGAAAATATTGAGTGGTTTTCTTCTTGCCAATCAAACATTGTTAAATCTGCATTTAAAATATCCCTAATAGATTGACTTGGCACTTGTAATTTATCTGGATTATCAACAAAAACTTCTATTTTAGAAACAATATCACCTGAGCGAAAATATCTTTGAGCTTCATTTAATGACATAAATATAAAACTACGGTCATATTGAAAATGTCCTACTTCAAAAATTCCTATTATTTTATAAGTTTTTAATCGAGGAATACTACCCAATGCTGTGATTGTCCCCTGGGGGGAAATTAGGGTAATATTATCATTGGTAAATACCCCTAAAGCAGCAGCCAACCTTGAGCCAACAATTACGCTGTTATGATTATTATAATCCTTTAGAGACCCTGTAATAATATTATTAGATATAAGACTTCGATTTAATAAATCAGTTTTTTCTAGGCCCCTGACAAGGGCACCTGATGAACGGTTTTCATTTGAAACTAACACCTGAGATTCAATCATTGGTGATGCATTAACAACTCCTTTGGAGCTAGATACTTGATTAGCCAGACTTTTATAATCATATAAATTATCAGAATTCGATATAATGGAAATATGACCTTTAAACCCAAGAATACTATTTAATAGTTCATCCCTAAGCCCATTTTGTATTGATAAAACAATAATCAATGTGGCAACACCTAAGGTAATTCCAAAAAATGAAAACCAGGAAATTACCGAAATAAACCTTTCAGTTCTTCGAGATCTTATATACCTAATTGCTATCTTCAGTTCTACTGAGGAAAACATTATATATATTTACTTTTAGAAATCGATGCGATCTTTATTACTTGTTTAATATTCCTTATCACAAAATGACCTTCCCTTTATCCATTCCGGAATATCTCCAACTAATATTTCCTTACTTTCACCATCTACACGTCGCTTTAACTCAACTACACCTGCCTTCAATCCACGAGGACCAACTATAATCTGCCAAGGTAAACCGATAAGGTCCATGTCGGCAAATTTAGTCCCAGCTCTTTCATTCCTATCGTCATAAAGCATATCTACAGAATATTTATTACAGCCTGAATAAATTTTTTCACAAATCTCGTCAGATTCTGGATCTCCAACATTTAAATTAATCAGCCCTATACTCCAAGGTGCAATAGATTCTGGCCAAATAATTCCTTTTTCATCATGTGATGATTCAATTATAGCTCCAACTAATCGAGAAACTCCAATTCCATAGCTACCCATCTCAATTGCTACTTTATTACCTTCGGAATCCTGAACAAAGGCATTCATTTTTTGCGAGTATTTAGTACCAAAGTAAAAAATATGCCCCACCTCAATTCCTCTAGCCTTTATCAACATTTCATCAGGAACAGTGCATTTATGGGGCTCGTGTTTTTCATCAGTAGCAGCGTAATAACAAGTCCAATTATCAACCATACTTTGTAAATCTTCATTGTAATCGATACCTTCACTAGGTATTTCTAGATCAAGCAGTCTACTGTCGCAGAAAACTTCACTCTCACCTGTATCTGCAAGTATAATAAACTCATGACTTAGATCACCCCCAATAGGACCTGTGTCTGCTGCCATCGGTATAGCCTTTAAACCCAAACGAGAAAATGTTCGAAGATAACTAATAAACATTTTGTTATAGGATCTTTTAGCCCCCTCATAATTAAGATCAAATGAATAATTATCCTTCATTAAAAATTCACGCCCTCGCATAACTCCAAACCTAGGCCTCACCTCATCTCTAAACTTCCACTGTATGTGATACAGATTTTTAGGTAGATCTTTATAACTTGTAATATCTTTGGAAACTATATCTGTTATTAATTCCTCATTTGTAGGGCCATATAACATTTCGCGATTGTGACGATCCGTAATTCTTAGCATTTCCTTTCCATAATCTTCGTAGCGTCCCGACTTACGCCATAGATCAGCTGATTGTATAGTCGGCATGAGGATTTCTTGTGCTCCTGAGTAATCTTGTTCTTCTCGAACAATTTTACATATTTTTTGTAAAACCCTATAGCCCATAGGTAACCATGAATATATTCCAGCGGTAGATTGTCGTATCATACCAGCTCTCATCATAAGTCTATGTGAAACAATTTGTGCTTCTGTTGGATTTTCTTTTAAAGTTGGAAGAAATAAATTAGATCGCCGCATTATCTTATCTCTGTAAAGAATGAATTCTATTCAAATATATTATCAATATAAACTTCTAGTACCTTAATGTTATTTATATAAACCTTATATAAAAATATTTATTTTCACGTATGTACTATTTATCTAACTAACTAGATATATTTCCATGCAGGATTTAACTTATATATAACATCAAATATAGGACAGTTTTTTTGGTGAGCACCCGGAAGAAATCCAATACTCATAAGAAATTCATTAGTAATCTCTCCACCTGTAAAATGAAAGGTATCTTTGAATATATTCACCCACTCATTCTTTGTTTTTGGATGATGTATATATAACCAATTAAGGAAAGAGTTATGTTTATTTTGTATAATTTTTATTTGTTTAGCATTATAAATGGCAGCACTAATTTTAAGACGATTACGAATGACACCAGGATCGGATAACAATCTATTCATATCAACTTCTTCATAACTAGCTACCTCATCTATATTAAATTTATTATATGCCTCATTAATGGTTTTTCTTTTTTTAAGAATTGTTAACCAACTCAGTCCTGCTTGGTTTATTTCTAAAATAAGTCTTTCAAATAAGACAGAATCTTCCAATACTGGAAAACCATATTCCTTATCATGATAGGGCCCATGCAAATAATGACCAGGTGCTATATCGCAGTAATGAGACATCGTCTATCTATATCCTACTATTATCAGTAAGATATAATATTAGCATGGGTATTAATAAATATAATAAACTTTTGACATTACATATCTTCTTTGTATTTTTGATGCTTGGACTTACAGCATTTGGCGGCCCAGTCGCGCATATCGGATACTTTCGCAGCGAATTTGTAGATAAACGAAAGTGGGTTGATGCAAGTCAGTTTCAAGACCTCGTAGCATTATGCCAATTTTTACCCGGACCTATGTCTAGCCAAGTTGGATTTGCTCTGGGTATGTTAAGAGGTAATATACGAGGAGGTGTTGCCGCGTGGTTAGGTTTTACAGCACCATCAGCTATTTTTATGCTGTCCATAGGAATTGGAATTAATCAATTTAATAATGACTTAGTTATACCTTATTTACACGGCTTAAAACTGGCCGCAGTAGCCATTGTGGCTTGGGCTTTGTGGCAAATGGGCAAATCAGCTCTTAGAGGAAAAACTCAGCTATTATTAGCCATAAGTTCTTGTCTAATATTACTTTCTACTAACTTAATATGGAATCAATTAGCTTTAATCATCTTATCTGCCTTTATTGGTGTATTTTGTATACCTCGAAAACATAACGAGATTCTTACTAGCCCTAATATTAAATTATCTAAAAGATTTGGAAATACTTGTTTATTTATTCTTGTTGGGATTTTAATTGGCGCTCCAATATTAGCTTCCATAACAAATATTGGTGAAATTTACATTTTCTCAAGTTTTTTTCGTGTTGGATCATTTGTTTTTGGAGGTGGACATGTAGTGTTACCCCTTCTTCAAGCAGAGGTAGTACCTCTAGGTTGGGTGAATGAAGATAAATTTTTAGCAGGTTACGGGGCTGTACAGGCTATGCCCGGCCCATTGTTTACTTTTGCGAGCTATCTAGGAGCTGTTTCTGCTCCAATAATTGGAAATACAAATGGATGGATAGTTGGCTTAATTGGACTTTGTGCTATTTTTCTTCCTTCGTTTTTTATACTAAGCGCAGCATTACCATATTGGAAAATGTTAAGATCAAATCCATCTTTACGATCCGCAATTACAGCCGTAAATGCAACTGTAGTAGGAATACTTTTAGCTGTATTTATTGATCCAGTTATTACTTCATCAGTAAATCAAATAAGTGATATATGTGTAGTATTTATTGGAATATGTTTATTGTCCTTAAAACGTATACCAGTATGGTTAATTGTTCTATTGTCTGCTTCCACTGGTGCTTTTCTCTAGATTTCTTAAATCTTTTTATTTTGAACTTTTTTATAATTCCTCTAGTTCTATAAGAGTTCCACTAAAATCCTTTGGATGCAAAAATAAAACAGGCTTATCATGTGCACCCAGTTTAGGAATTCCATCTCCTAACACCCTTGCACCATTAGAAATTAGATGATCCCTAGCAATTATAATATTTTTTACCTCAAAACATAAATGATGTACTCCACCAGAAGGATTTTTCTCTAAAAAAGACTTTATTGGAGAATTATCACCTAAGGGATGTAATAGTTCTATTTTTGTATTAGGTAATTCTACAAATACGGTTGTAACACCATGATTAGGTAACTTTATTGGCTCTGACACTTTCGCTCCAAGTGTTTGTGTGTATTCCTTAGCAGCATTAGTCAGGTCAGGAACAGCTATCGCAATATGATTTAAACGTCCAATCATTCTAGAAAAATCTTTCTTTTAATTAATTAATCAAACGCACAAGATGAACTTTAGTTACGGGATTTTTACCTCGCCATTTACGTACAATTTTTTTTATATGACGTCTTATTAATTCCTCTAAAACATAGTCATCTTTAAGTTTGTCAATTGTTAAAGATGATATTTCCTCTAAAACATCTTCTATAATATCTTCAGCTAACTCAATATCATGATTTTCATTGCCAGTTATACCAGGCGCAGAAATGATTGGTTCAGTAACCACACGACCAAATTTATCCACGACAATAGTTAAAAATACCACGCCCTCTGAGAACATAAGTCTACGTGTTTTTAATATTTCATTATCAACATTTATTAATTCAGTGCCATCAATAGTTAATCGCCCAGTTTTAACAAAACCAACTATTTTTGGTTCATTTCTTTTAAGGCTTAAAACTTCTCCATTCCTAATTATAGGAGCAAATGGAACTTCACATTCTAATGCAAGTTCTGAATTTCCTTGTAAATGTATTTCTTCTCCATGAACAGGAACTACAATATTAGGTTTAACCCATTTATATATCTTGGTAAGATCATCACGGGAAGGATGACCAGAAACGTGTACAAATGCATCTTTCTCAGTTAATACCTTTATTTTTGAACGAGTGAGTTTATTTTGTAATGACACTATAGAAATTTCATTACCAGGAATTATGCGCGAGGAAAAGATAACCACATCGTTTTCTTCTAGATCAATTTTAGAATGTTGGTTAGCAGCTATCCTTGTTAATGCAGCACGTTTCTCTCCTTGACTGCCAGTAGAAATTATTAAGATTTTATCACGTGGTAAAGAACTTGCTTCTTGTTCCTTAACAAAAGGAGAAATTTTCGATAAATAACCACTAGCTCTAGCAACTTCCGTAATCCTCCAAAGTGAACGTCCTGCTAAAACAACAGTTCTTCCATTAGCTGCAGCTACCTCAGCTATAGTCTGTATTCTTGCAACATTACTTGCAAAACAGGCTATTAGAACTCTTGTTTTAAATTTAGCTACTAATGACATAAGGCTATCACGAACCTCGCCTTCAGAACCACTGCTTCCCAATGTAAGAGCATTAGTTGAATCACTTATCATGGCTAAAATATTAGTTTTTCCGATTTTTTTAATCAGATTTTCATCAGTTTTTTTTCCTAAAACTGGCTCAGAATCTAGTTTCCAATCACCCGTATGTATGACGGAACCTGCTGAAGTACTTATCAAAACAGAATTAGGCTCGGGTATTGAATGGGTAACTGTAATCAATTGTATGTCGAAGGGAGCGATGTTGATTCGCTCCGACATATTAACTACTGTTATGTCAAGCTGATTAATTCCTCCAGTTTCTTCGAGTTTTTTACTTAATAGTCTGGCCGTGAAAGGTGTCGCATAAATTTTACAATCTAAGCTTCTCCATAAATATTGAATTGCTCCAATATGATCCTCATGACCATGAGTAAGAATTAATCCAACGATATTATCTCTTTGTTGATCAATAAAACTAGGATCAGGAATTATTACATTAGATTTATCTGCTAGTTCAGAATCAAACGTAATTCCACAATCAATTATAATCCATTTCCCTGCATGACCATAAAGATTAAAGTTTAAGCCAATTTCACCGGCACCACCTAAAGGAAGAAATAATAGTTCTTTATTTCCTGGAATTGAATCATATTCTTGAATTATTGGATCTAAATCATGCATTATTTGCGATTACGCCGATTGATCTCCACCAATCCGAAAAGTGTTAAATCAGGCTCAGCAACTTCAATAATATCTGTATGATCTACAAATAACGATGCGAGACCTCCCGTAGCTATTACTTTCATAGGCAGTCTATATTCTTTAACTATTCTAGGAACCATTCCTTCAATCATTGAAATATATCCCCAAAAAATACCAGACTGCATAGCAGCTACTGTATTCCCTCCAATAATATTCTTAGGCTTTTCAATATTAACTCTCGGTAAAAGCGCCCCCGCCATTGAAAGAGCTTCTACCGACAGATTTACCCCCGGGGAAATTACTCCTCCACACCAGTTGCCATTTTTATCTATTATATCAAATGTTGTACCAGTTCCAAAGTCTATAACTATCAAATCTTCTGGATAGCGGGCATGAGCTCCCACAGCTGTTACCAGTCTGTCTGAACCAACCTGTTCCGGACGTTCGACTAAAATTTTTATTCCCAATTTAACATCTGGGTCTCTTACAATTAAAGGAGTTAGTTTGAAGTGATCATTTATCAACTTATTTAAATTAAACCGTGTTCTAGGAACGACAGTTGCAATGATAACTTCTTTTACCATTTCTACATGAAAATTTTTTAATGACATTAACTGAGTTAACCAAACAGCGTATTCGTCACTGGTTCTTTCTGGGTCAGTAGATATACGCCATATGCCAAGTTCTTTTTCACCGTTATAAATGGCAAAGACTGTATTAGTGTTTCCGCAATCGATCGCTAATAACATAAAAAAAACTCTTTAGTTTGTTATAACCATTGGAAATATATCTCCAACATCAATTTTGTTTATCTCACTATTTTTTTCAATCAATAGACTACCTCTATTATCTATACCCATAAATGTTCCAAATATAACGTCTTCCGGCAATCGAACTTTTATATCTGTTCCTTTTTTTAGTGACAGTGATAACCATCTTTCCCTAATTGGATCGAACCCATTGTTAAACCACTTTTCCACATAATTAAAAAAATAATGTAGAAATGTAATTAGTACATTCTCTAAAGTAACTTCAGCTCCCTCTTTGTGTAAGCTTGTAGAGTTTTCGATATCACTTGGAAATTTTTCAATATTAAGTCCTACACCTATAACCAACCACTCTAAACTTTTATTTGGATTAATAGAACTTTCTAAAAGTATTCCAGAAGCCTTTTTACCGTTAGCCATAATATCATTAGGCCATTTTAACGCGATTTCTATATTGCAAATTGATAACAATGCCTCTGCCAGAGCTACTCCTGTAACAAAACCCAATTGTGTAGCATCGGAAGGAAAACAAGTAGGCCTTTGTATTATAGAAAGATAGAGATTTCCGTATGGTGAATCCCATGTTCTACCATATCTACCTCTTCCTAGTACTTGTTCACGAGCCCAAACAACCGTACCGGATTTTGCTCCTCCACTAGCAAGTTTTTTAGCCTCTTCATTGGTACTATCTAGGATGTCAAATGATATTAAATGACAATTAGCCGGTAAATCCGTCTTTTTTAATGTCATATTGCAAATAGAGTAGCTGCAGCTATAGCTGTCGTATTCAGTATGGGCCAAATAATAAAAATAAAGAATACAACTACTATACTCATTCCAATAGTTATTATTGATATCTCTTTACCAACAGGTAAGTCGAATGAATCCAGTGCGTCATCAAAATATATTAGTTTAACTATCCGTAAATAATAATAAGCAGAAACAACGCTGGCCAGTAAGCCTAGAACCGTCAACGTATATAAATTTGCTTCAATAGCAGCTTTAAAAATAAAATATTTTCCAAAAAAACCTGCTAGAGGTGGTATACCTGCCATAGAAAACATAAACACCGTTATACATATAGCCATTATAGGATTGGTTCTACTTAACCCAGCCAACTGATCTATATCTTCAACCATTCTGTCCTGCCTACGCATTGCCAAAATGCAAGCGAAAGTGCCTATATTCATAAATAGATATACCGTTAAATAAAGTAATACTGCTTGGGTACCACTCTCATTACCAGCAACCAAACCGACCAAAATAAATCCCATGTGCCCTATCGAACTATAGGCCATTAATCTCTTGATATTTTTCTGGTTTATCGCAGCAAATGCTCCTAATATCATTGATGCTGCAGATATAAACCATATTATCTGTTGCCACTGATCAAAGAATTCTCCAAACGGTTGTATTAATATTCGTATTAACAAAATCATTGCTGCAACTTTAGGAGCTATTGCAAAAAAAGCTGTTATTGGAGTTGGTGCTCCTTCATAAACGTCAGGGGTCCACATATGAAAAGGAACTGCAGAAACTTTAAAAGCAAGCCCCGCCATAATGAACACGAGTCCAACAATAACTCCAATATTTGAGTTATTGCCGCTATAATTTTCAAAAACAATAGACAGGTTATCGAAACTTGTTGATCCAGAAAATCCGTAGACCATACTCATACCATAAAGTAATATACCTGAGCTAAGTGCGCCCAGTACAAAATATTTCAGGCCTGCCTCTGCTGATTTAACTGAGTCTCGACGTATCGTTGCCAATATATACAATGACAAACTCTGCAGTTCTATTCCAAGATAAAGAGATATCAGATCATTAGCTGATACCATCATCATCATTCCCAGAACAGCAAAAAGAATTAGAATAGGATACTCAAAATGCAAAATATTTTCTCTTTTATTATAAGGCATTGCTAAAATTATTGTCAGCACCGCTGAAATTATAATTAAAAGTTTTGCATAATTAGCAAACTCATCAACAATGAAAAGCTGGTTAAATGCTGTAACCCTCTCTGCCGGGGTAGAGATAACCAAGATGGCAGCTAAGCACATTGCAATTATACTTAACCAACTAACAGTTCCAGTTGATTTATTACCTATAAAAGCACCATATAAAAGAAGTAGTAGCGTTAAAACTACAATAGTAACTTCTGGTATTGCTGTAATAAGGTCAGGTATAAGATTCAATTCTTCGTCCCTCGATCAGTGACTAATTACTTATTTAGTTTTTACCTATTCAAAGCCAGCTGATAGTTTTCAAGTAAATTTTTCACACTTACATCCATCACATCTAGGAAAGGTTGCGGCCATATACCCATCCAAATAACTAATATTATAAGTGGAGTAAAAATACATAATTCACGGAAATCAAGGTCTAGTATTTCCTTTAAATCGTCTTTAAGAAGTTCACCAAAGATAACTCTTCTGTACATGTACAGCATATAGGCGGCACCAAGTATTATTCCCGTAGTTGCTAGTAATGCAACCCAGGTATTAGCTTTATAGGCCCCGATCAAGATCATAAATTCGCCTATAAATCCACTTGTACCAGGTAATGCTACGGAACCAAGTACAAACAACATAAAAATTGCTGAATACTTAGGCATTCTCTTAACAAGTCCTCCATAACGATTTATATCTCGACTATGAATTCTGTCATAGACTACACCCACACATAGAAATAATGCGGCTGAAATAATACCATGGCTTAACATCTGAAATATGCTACCCTGTAGTCCATATTGACTAGCTGTAAATATACCAATGGTTACGAATCCCATATGAGCAACAGAGGAATAAGCTATTAATTTCTTCATATCTTCTTGTGCTAATGCCACAAGCGAGGTGTAAATGATAGCAACCACCGATAGCGTATATATTAGAGGGGTAAACTGCTCAGAGGCAATTGGTAACATTGGTAATGAGAATCGTAAAAATCCATATCCACCCATCTTTAGAAGTACCCCAGCTAATATAACTGAACCAGCTGTGGGAGCCTCAACATGAGCATCTGGCAACCAAGTATGTACTGGCCACATGGGCATCTTAACAGCAAATGAAGCAAAAAAAGCGATCCATAACCAGGGTTGAATCTCTACGGGAACATTATATGACAATAACTCTGGAATATCTGTAGTGCCAGATTCATAATGTAGCACTAATATAGCCACTAATAGTAAGACTGACCCAGCTAAAGTATATAAAAAAAACTTAAATGCAGAGTATACACGACGTTCGCCACCCCAAACCCCAATAATAATAAACATTGGGATTAGCACACCTTCAAAAAAGATATAAAAAAGTAAGAAGTCTAGAGCTACAAAAGTACCAATCATCATGGTTTCTAAAATCAGGAAAGCGATCATATATTCGCGAACACGTTTTGTAATAGATTTCCAAGATGCTAAAACACAAATTGGTGTTAGTGCTGCAGATAATAGTACGAAGAAGATTGAAATTCCGTCTACGCCCACGTGGTAAGATGTACTAAACCCGGGTATCCATTCTATTTTTTCCACAAACTGAAAATCAGCAGTAGTATTATCAAAATTTATCCATAAAAATAGACTCACAATAAACGTAGCTGATGAAGTCCAAATAGCAGTATAACGAGCATTTCTCGCTACTGTCTCTTCATCACCTCTAACTAACAAGATAAATAAAACACCTATCAATGGCAGAAAAGTTATGAGTGATATTACGGGGAAAAATTCCATAAAAATTGTTCCTACTGGAAAAAACCGAATAGAAACCAAGTAGCAAATACTACAACACCAATTAGCATAGCGAATGCGTAGTGGTATACAAATCCTGACTGAATCCGGCCGGCACGCTTAGCTAAATCTAGTGTTGCGGCTGCTATACCATCTGGTCCTACACCATCAATAACTGATCCATCCCCTGATTTCCATAAACCTCTACCGATGTAGAAAGCTGGTCGTATAAAAACTAACTTATATAGTTCATCAAAATACCACTTATTCAAAACAAAACGATATAGAGGACTGATGGATTTAATAAGTTTATTGGGCCATGAAGGTTTAAACATATACATTACCCACGCTACTATAATTCCTATGATAGCTGCAAAAGTTGGCAAAATAGCCACCCATTTTGAAACATGATGTGCGTCATCAATAATATTACTTATCATAAGGATTGAAGAGCCCCAAAACTTTTCCATATCATGGCCAACAAAATATTCAACAAATAATACCCCAGAAAATATGGCTCCTATAGCCAATACAAACAAAGGTAGGATCATTACAGGCGGAGATTCATGAACTTTCTCAAAAGTTTCTTTATCTGCACGTGTCTGTCCGTGAAAAGTCAGGAATAGCAATCGCCACGAATAGAATGCAGTCATCACTGCGGCCGCAATTCCTGCCCAATACGCATATAAACCAACTCCTGTATGGGCTGCAAATGCAGATTCAAGTATTATATCTTTTGAATAGAATCCTGCAAAAATTGGAACACCTGCCAAAGCCAAGCTACCAATCCACATAAGAGAACCGGTAACTTTCATCTTTGTAAATAAGCCCCCCATTTTTCTCATATCTTGTTCATCATTCATTCCATGAATAACACTTCCTGATCCAAGAAATAGTAATGCTTTAAAAAAAGCGTGTGTCATCAAATGAAATATAGCTGCAGGATAGGCACCAACACCAACAGCAAAAAACATATATCCTAACTGAGAGCACGTTGAGTAAGCAACAACTCTCTTAATATCGGTCTGTGCTAAACCTATAGTTGCAGCAAAGAAAGCCGTTGTTCCACCTACTATAACAATCACGGCTAGAGCATTTGGGGCAAACTCAAATAAAGGTGATAGTCGGACGACCATAAACACGCCTGCTGTTACCATGGTAGCAGCGTGAATAAGAGCTGATACTGGAGTAGGCCCCTCCATAGCATCAGGCAACCAAGTATGCAGACCAATCTGAGCTGATTTCCCCATAGCGCCGATAAATAAGAGCAAACAAATAGTGGTTATTATATCTACTTCAAAACCTAGAAATTCAAAACTTTTTCCCTCAATTTGAGGGGTTGCACTAAAAACTGTGTTAAAATCTAAAGACCCATAAACATAAAAGATTGCCAATATACCAAGTAAAAAGCCAAAATCACCTACCCGGTTTACTACAAATGCTTTAATGGCTGCAGCATTAGCACTGGAACGTTCAAACCAAAACCCAATTAACAAATAAGAACATAAACCCACACCTTCCCAACCAAAAAACATCTGCACAAAATTATTAGAGGTTACGAGAGCCAACATAAAAAAAGTGAACAAACTCAAGTAAGACATAAACCGGGGAATATGAGGGTCATGGGACATATATCCGATCGAATAAATATGCACCATAGCTGATACAACCGTAACAACAAAAACCATGACTGCTGTTAGAGTATCAAATCTAAGGGACCAATCTACTTTAAGATCACCTATTTCAAACCAGGTAAACAGCTCAACCGTATATTGCTGCCCTTCAAACCCAAATAAATATAAAATAACGCATGACAAAATAGCCGAAATCACCATAGGTACTACGGTAATAAATTGGGAAATACGATTACCAAGCTGATTGCCAAATAGTCCAACAATTATTGCACTAAGTAGCGGCATGAAAATTGTTGCCGTTAACACTTTAAGCTAGCCTTTCATCATATTCACATTTTCAACGCTTATCGAACCACGATTTCGGAAGTATACAACTAGAATTGCTAACCCTATAGCCGCTTCGGCAGCGGCTACTGTAAGAACAAACATTGCAAAAACTTGTCCCACTAAATCATTTAAATAAACTGAAAATGATACTAAATTGATATTTACTGCAAGGAGCATCAATTCAATAGACATTAATATTATTATTACATTCTTCCTATTTAGAAATATACCAAAAATACCAAGAGTAAATAATATAGCTGCTACAGATAGATAATGAGTAAGGCTAATATCAAGCATCATCTTCCACTTTCTTTGGTAACATCTATAATCTCTATTACGTCATCAATAGGCAGTGATACTTGATTAGATATTTGTTGACGTTTTACACCAGGTCTTTTTCTTAGTGTCAGTACTATGGCACCTATCATAGCAACCAATAAAACGAGTCCAGCAGCTTGAAAGAGATATACATATTGAGTGTATATTAATTTTCCAAGAGCATGGGTATTAGTTATTTCAGTTGGAGGTAAGCTCGGAGCGGCAACTACCGATGCCGCATCAGGACTAAATACCCAGCTTCCAAATATTAATATTAATTCTGCTGTTAATATAATACCTACTAGTGCCCCAATAGGCAGGTATTGCAAAAATCCTTCTCTTAATTCCGAAAAATTAATATCTAGCATCATAACAACGAATAAAAATAATACTGCAACTGCTCCAACATAAACCACAACCAGAATCATAGCTAAAAATTCTGCACCAAGTAAAATAAATAGACCTGCTGAATTAAAGAAAGCTAATATAAGAAAAAGAACAGAGTGAACTGGGTTTTTAGCCGAGATAACCATTACCCCTGCCGCTATAGTAGTCATAGAGAACAAATAAAATGTTAATGTTTGTACTATCATTATAATACCTAACGGTAAGGAGCATCTGCAGCCAAAGAATTGGCTATCTCTGTTTCCCACCGATCACCATTCGCCAGGAGCTTTTCCTTATTGTAAATAAGCTCTTCTCGGGTCTCCGTTGCAAATTCAAAATTTGGTCCTTCAACTATTGCATCAACTGGACATGCCTCTTGGCAATATCCACAGTAAATACATTTGGTCATATCAATATCATAACGCGTAGTACGACGACTTTCATCGGATCTAGGTTCAGCCTCGATAGTTATAGCTTGTGCTGGACATACTGCTTCACATAATTTGCAAGCAATACATCTTTCTTCTCCGTTGGGGTAACGTCGTAAAACGTGCTCACCACGGAACCGAGGACTAATAGGACCTTTTTCATATGGATAGTTAATAGTAACATTTCCCTTAAAGAAGTAGCGCAATGTAAGAAACATCCCACGGATAATTTCTAATAATAACAGGCCTTTAGCAGTACGTTCTAAAATAGCCATGATCTACATTCCTTTTTACAAAATATAATCATTGAGGAAACCAATCGAATGCTACAATAGCCCCTGCAGTAATAACCACCCATGCTAAAGAGAAAGGTAAAAATACTTTCCATCCTAGGCGCATTAATTGATCATATCGATAACGCGGCAGTGTAGCTCTCACCCACAGAAAAACAAATAGCACGCATGCTACTTTTATTGTGAACCAAACTATACCAGGGATCCAAGTAAACACTGATACATCAAATGGAGGCAGCCAGCCTCCAAGAAAAAGTATAACCGTCATAGCGCTCATCAGTATCATGTTGGCGTACTCACCAAGAAAAAAGAGTGCAAATGCCATAGCTGAGTATTCAACATTATAACCAGAAACAAGCTCTGCTTCTGCTTCAGGCAAGTCAAATGGAGCCCGGTTAGTTTCAGCTAATGCTGATATGAAGAAAATTACAAACATAGGAAATAATGGAATAAAAAACCATAATTCCTTTTGAGCTAAAACTATATCGCTTAGGTTCAAAGAACCAACAGCAAGCATTACAGTTACTATGACAAAGCCAATAGAGACTTCATAGGAAACCATTTGTGCAGCAGAGCGTAGAGCACCTAAAAATGGATAAATCGAATTAGATGCCCAACCAGCCATAATAATTCCGTATACGCCCAGTGAACTAATAGCAAATAGATAAAGAATGCCTACATTTATATCTGAAAGAACTATTCCTTCATCAACTGGAATAACAGCCCAACCTATTAATCCCAGTGTAAATGTAAGCATTGGGGCCAATAAAAATACAACTTTGTTTGAACCCGTTGGAATAATTGCTTCTTTAGTTAATAATTTAAGACCGTCAGCAAAAGGCTGAAGTAATCCGAATGGACCGACCACATTTGGTCCCATTCGAAGTTGCATAAAACCTATAACCTTACGTTCAGCATAAGTTAAATAAGCCACTGCAACTAAGAGAGGTACTATAATAAAAAATATTTTTAATACAATCCATATGAAAGGCCATGCATATACATCCCAAAACTCAGCCATTGGTGCCCGTCCTATTACCCAAAGTCGTAATCAATTCTTGGCTGCATTTTGCCATTGTTTCAGAAGCACGACTTATAGGACATGTCATATAGTAATTTTGGATTGCAGAATGTATAGGGCCATCTTCTATAAACTCAGAGGGAGATTTATTAGTCCAATCAGCTGTAACAATCTCATTAATACGATCAAACAAAGGGTTCACCTCTGTAAGCCTTTCCCTAACATCTCCTAGAGTATCATATGATATATTAGCTCCAATGACATCAGACAAAGCCCTAATAATAGTCCAATCCTCACGTGCATTTCCGGGAGGTTGAACCGCTTGCCTGGTTATCTGAACTCTCCCTTCAGTATTTACATACGTACCATTCTTTTCTGTATACGCGGCACCTGGAAGAATAACATCAGCACTATGTGCTCCTAAATCTCCATGATGACCTTGATAAATTACAAATGATTTACCTAGTTTCGATATATCTATTTCATCAGCACCTAAAAGATATACTAAATCAATTTCTCCATTACTCGACGCAGAAATTATATTTTCTACATCTCGTCCACCCTGACTTGGCATAAAATCTATATAAAGTGCCCCTACACGCGATGCAGCGGTATGGAGTATATTAAATCCATTCCAGCCTTCTTTAATTAAGCCATAATCATCTGCAATTTTCTTTGCCATTTTTAATATTGCTGTTCCATCTGGCCTAGAAAGAGCCCCCATACCTAGTATAATAGCCGGCCTATCAGAATTTTTTAATACTTCACAAAAAGGGTGTTTTCCTTCAGCAATAGAATTAATTATATTAGCCCTAGAACCTAAATTATTAATAGGATAAGTAAGGTTTAAATCTGGACCGATAGAAGCAGCTTTCAGATTATTATTTATCCAAGCTTTTCGTAGTCGTGTATTTATCAGAGGAGCTTCCCACCTCAAGTTAGTCCCAACAAGAAGTACTGAGTCAGCTGATTCAATTCCAGCTATTGTCGAGTTAAATAAATACAAAGAACGATCATGAGAAGATAGTTTTGCTCCATCTTGCCGACAATCGAT
>Ga0114933_10002622_pt1 | contig 18282 bp, 12 predicted proteins | sample 4SBtaG_FD_89691 | JGI IMG/M metagenome (GOLD analysis project Ga0114933, IMG submission 89691) | Deep subsurface microbial communities from Kolumbo volcano to uncover new lineages of life (NeLLi) - 4SBTROV12_W25 metaG | ecosystem: Environmental > Aquatic > Marine > Volcanic | place: Kolumbo... | reverse complement strand
TTCTGGACAAAGGTGAAGGACGCGGGGCCCTGATTGACACAGAGCGACATATCAGGAATCGCGATACCGGTGAATCCCTCGCCACCCTCACTTCTACGACCGTCGCCCGCAGCGACGGGGGCTTTGGTGGACCCTCTGTCGCGCAGCCCCGCCCCCACCCCTTACCTGATCGGCTCCCGGCCCGCGTCTGTGATCTGACCAGCGTTCCCCAGGCTGCCCTTATTTATCGACTCTCCGGCGATCCCAATCCCTTACACGCCAGCCCCGAGGTCGCACGAAGTGCGGGCTTCGACGCGCCCATTCTGCACGGGTTATGTACGCTAGGTATCGCGGGCCATGCCGTCCTCAAAACTTGTTTAGACTACGAAGCCCATAGATTTCATTCGATGCGACTGCGATTTTCAGCGCCGGTCTACCCAGGGGAAACCATTCGAACTGAAATGTGGCTTGAAGGAAACAACATCTCTTTTCGTGCGGTTGCAGTCGAACGAGATATCACCGTCCTCAACAACGGTTACATCGGCATACGGGATTAACACACAACACCATGAGCACACTTTCAGGCATTAAAGTGATTGAATTCACAGGACTCGGACCGGGTCCATTCTGCGCGATGATGCTTGGGGACATGGGCGCTGACGTAGTACGAATCGATCGTATCGGTGGGCACCCCAGCACCGTCGACGCCAGAAAAAATATTCTTGATCGATCCCGCCGTTCGGTAGGGATAGATCTAAAATCAACCGATGGCATGGCAACCGCCTTGCGTCTGATTGATCAAGCCGATGCTTTAGTAGAAGGCTTTCGTCCTGGGGTGATGGAGCGTCTTGGCCTCGGACCGGACATCTGCCTGCCGCGCAACCCTCGCCTCGTTTATGGCCGTGTCACCGGATGGGGACAGTCCGGACCGTTGGCTCAGGCCGCGGGTCACGACATCAACTATCTTGGTATTACCGGCGCGCTCTCTGCTATCGGATCGGAAACCAGCGGCCCCGTACCCCCGCTAAATATGGTGGCCGATTTTGGAGCCGGGGGCATGATGCTCACAACGGGCATTTTGGCCGCTTTGCTGCAGGCAAAGGCAACAGGCCGCGGTCAGGTGGTCGACGCCGCAATGACCGATGGTGTTCCACTGTTGATGGGCACCGCTTTCACCCTAAGAGCCAACGGGCGTTGGAACGAGGACAGCTACAACAACCTGGTGGACGGTGGCGCGTACTTTTATACCACCTATGAATGTGCCGACGGACGATGGATTGCCCTGGGAGCTATCGAATCGCAATTCCACGCGCTACTGCTTGAGAAATTGGGTCTGACTAATGCGCCAGAATTCCAAAATCCGCTGAATTCTGAAAACTGGGGTGCCGCAAAATCTCGCCTGGCCGCTGTCTTTATCACTCACAATCAGGCCCATTGGCGGAAATTACTCGAAAACACCGATGTCTGTTTCGCGCCGGTCCTGACGATGACCGAGGCCCCGCAACATCCACACAATATTGCTCGGAACACTTTCATTGAAATTGAAGGAACTCTACAGGCGGCGCCTGCGCCGCGATTCAGTGAGACTCCCAGCGCGACCCCAACTACTCCTCCCCTACCGGGAGAACACAACGATGAGGTCCTTCGCGAGTGGGGTTTTGATGAAGGCGAAGTTACAGAACTCACTTACAGTGGCGCCATTGGCTAAAGCGCTGCATCGACAAGAGCAATAAGGAGACTTGATGACCGTTGGCATCCACGCATTTGGCGCCTATATCCCGAAGGCGCGGCTACAACGGAAAGTCATGGCTCACGCCTATAGTTGGTTTAACCCCGCACTTGCGAGTCTCGGACAGGGTGAACGTGCCATCGCCAACTGGGACGAAGATGCGCTCACAATGGCAGTGGAAGCCGCACGCAATACGCTTAGCCCACAACAATACGCACAGATTGACGGCCTTTATCTGGCTTCCACCAGCCTCCCGTTCCAAGACCGACAGAATGCGGGAATCGCCGCAGAAGCAATGCATCTTGGTAATGATCTTCAGACGATGGACATCACCGGCTCCCAGCGTGCTGGCACTTCGGCCTTATTGACCGCACTGCAAATAGCAGTCGGCAATGAGCGGAATACGTTAGTCATCGGTGGAGAAAAACGTCAGGCCAAAGCAGGGAGCCCACTGCAACTGACTTCTGGCGATGGCGGGGCTGCCCTGTTAGTCGGGCCTGGCGAGGGTGTCGCCACACTGATGGGTTACGCCGCACAAAGCGTCGATTTCGTTGATCATTACCGGGGGCAGAATCAGCCATTCGATTATGTGTGGGAAGAACGATGGGTGCGGGACGAGGGATTCCTTAAAATCGTACCTAATGCGGTTCGTCAAGCTCTAGCTAATGCGGGCGCTGCCGCCTCCGAAGTTGATCATTTCTGCTTTCCTTCGCCCGCTAGACGGGTTGCCGGCATGTTGGCAAAAACACTCGGTATTCCCGACAGCGCGGTGCGTGACAACTTACAGGGGCGCGTAGGGGAAGCCGGGGCTATCCATCCACTTCTCATGTTTACACATGCACTCGAGGAGGCAACCCCAGGCCAATTAATTTTGATCGCTGGCTTTGGCCAAGGCTGTGACGCCCTACTCTTTCGGACAACTAACCAACTCGCGACACACCGCCCCATCAAAGAGATGAAACAACTGTTAAGTGCGGGGTATCCGGACGAAAACTATCACCGGTATTTGGCGATTAACGATCTGGTAACCATTGAGCAAGGACTCCGGGCCGAAGTGGATAAGCAGACGGGCCTAACCACACTGTATCGAAACAGGGAAATGCTGCTTGGCCTTATCGGCGGGCGCTGCGAAACCTGCGACACGCTGCAGTATCCGAAATCCAACATTTGCGTGAATCCCGATTGTGGTGAATTAAATACGCAGGTTGCCCACTCGTTCGCAAACATGCCGTGTAAAGTGAATTCCTATACGGCTGATCGACTCACCTATTCCCCGGATCCTCCTGCTTACTACGGCATGGTACAGTTTGATCAGGGTGGTAGAGCAATGCTCGACTTCACGGATGTTTCCTCTGACTCAGAAGTGACCGTCGGACAAGCGATGCGTCTCATGTTCCGAGTCAAGGACTATGATGTGGCGCGTGGATTCCGCCGATACTTCTGGAAGGCGGCACCCATCGGTAATGCTTTCGATAACAACGGGAAATCTTAACAATGGCTAAAGGGATCAGAGATAAAGTCGCGATTCTTGGAATGGGCTGCTCCAACTTTGGTGAGCGCTGGAATGACAATGCTGAGGACTTGATGGTCGAGTCCTTTTCAGAAGCGCTGAAAGATGCCGGTATCGAAAAAGACCAAATTGAGGCGGCCTGGTTTTCAACCGCCATTGAAGAACAACACGTGGGAAAATCCGGCATACCACTCGCGATGGCCCTAAGACTGCCTTATATACCTGTCACGCGTGTCGAGAATTATTGCGCCTCAGGATCGGAAGCATTTCGTGGTGCCGTCTACGCAGTTGCCTCCGGTGCCGCCGATATCGCCCTCGCATTAGGTGTCGAAAAACTAAAAGACACAGGATATGGCGGGCTACCGCAAAGGTCCCGTGGCGGGCTAAATGACCTGTATTGGTCCAATATGTCTGCCCCGGGCTCCTTTGCCCAATTGGCGAGCGCTTATCAGGAAAAACATCGGGTCTCGAAACAAGATCTCAAACAAGCCATGGCACATATTTCCGTGAAAAGCCATGACAACGGTGCAAAAAACCCAAAGGCACACCTTCGAAAACCGATTACCGAGGAACAAGTGTTGAACGCACCAATGATCGCCGAACCACTGGGGCTCTTTGATTGTTGTGGGGTATCTGATGGATCGGCGTGTGCCATTGTGACGACACCTGATATTGCTTCGGCATTGGGAAAAAAGGACATGATAACCGTGAAAGCGCTGCAGCTGGCCGTCTCTAACGGTACCGAGGTGCAACACAATTCATGGGATGGCAGTTATTTCATGACTACACGCGCCGCTTCGAGACGCGCGTACCAAGAGGCCAATATCGAAAAGCCACGCGCGGCAATCGATCTCCTTGAAGTACATGATTGTTTCTCAGTCACAGAGCTGGTAACCATGGAAGATCTCTATATCTCAGCTGAAGGCGACGCCATTAATGATGTTAGAGATGGATTTTATGACGCAGACGGCAAAGTGCCGTGCCAGATTGACGGAGGACTGAAGTGCTTCGGACACCCCATTGGAGCATCCGGGCTACGTATGTTGTATGAGGTCTATCTTCAGATGCAAGGTCGGGCGGGGACTCGTCAACGTGCCCAGGATCCGGTTTTCGGTTTAACACACAATCTCGGTGGCTTTCCTCATCAGAACGTCTGCTCGGTCGTAATCGTCGGGCAGCACGGCGCATGACGCCAAAACATCATATTTGACGAGGCTCATTTTTCCAATAACGGTCGCGAAGTCGTCGCTTAAAAATTTTTCCTGAATCTTCTCGAGGAAGTTCCTGCTCGAACTCTATTCGCCGGGGCACCTTGTACCCCGCTATTCGCTCACGCAGATAAGTCTTGATATCATCGGATTTCAAGGAATATCCTGGGATACATTGCACGACCGCTAACAGTTGCTCTCCATACTCGTCGTGGGGAATCCCAAACACCGCGCAATCTGCAACTCCAGGCATGCCGACTAAACTGGTTTCAATCTCTGCTGGATAGATATTCACGCCGCCGGAGATCACCATGTCACGCACCCTATCGCACAAGAAAAGATAACCGTCAGTATCAAAGTAGCCCATATCACCGCACGTAATCAGTCCGTCTCTTTCGATCTCCGCCCGCTCCTTATCGCGATTGTTGTAGGTAAAGTCCGGAAAGCCCGCAAGCCGGCCAAAAATCTCACCCGGTACACACGCTGGCACCTCATGGCCATCGGAATCTAACGCTTTGACTCTAGCCCCCTCTAACGGTCGCCCCACGGTACCTGGCTTGCTAAGGGCCTCCGCAGAATCACAAATCGTCATATATCCAAGCTCTGTTGAGCCATAAAACTCATGGACGATCGGCCCCCACCATTCAATGATTTCGCGCTTAACCTGTGCAGGACATGGTGCCGCAGCAATCATAATGTGCTGAAGTGACGTCACGTCGTATTCAGCCCGAATCGATGACGGTAACTTCAATAGGCGTATCAACATCGTCGGCACGAGAAATATATTGGTTATCTTATATTTTTGGATCAGACGAAGGCTCTCCTCCGCATCAAAACGCGGCATTAACACCATGGTTTTTGCCTGCTGTGCAGCCCGAAGCGCCATGGAATTTGGCGCACTGTGATAGAGCGGCCCGGGAACGAGTGCACTGATACCCGGACTTAGGCCAAAGACACGGTCGCGAATTCGACCCAGGCCCTCAACGTCAGGTTTAGATTGAGCCAAGCGACGGACTCCCTTTGGTGACCCCGTCGTTCCCGAGGTATAGAACATGGATTGAATAACCTCGGAACGCCGGTCTGGCAGCTCTCCCGCATCATCGATCAACACATTCCATGCCTGCCGCCCGCTACCATGAGCTACACAAACCTCTTTTGCCAGGCCATAGGCTGTGGCTAATTCTGCCGAAGTGTCGACCACCAAGACTTCCATCCCCCATCGCTTCCCTTCACTCAACGCAGCGGAAACGCCCACTAGCAAATCCGCATGGCCCACTAAAACACGTGGCCTTGAATCCTCCAGCAGATAGGCTAACTCACCAGCAGTAGAATGCCAGTTAATGGGTACCGCGTAGGCGCCCACTAAATTGGCCCCATAAGTCGCTTCGAAGAAACAGAAATCGTTCCGCAGTAGCAAGGCAACCGCATCACCTGACCCGACTCCCAATGCAGCAAACACATTACCGGCCCGTAACACGCGTGACTCAAAATCATCACGCGACAACCACCGCTCTCCGCTAAAGAATCCCGCCCTCTGGCTCATCGACTCACCCCAACTAATTTCATCCGGTCTGCTTACGTCCTTACGTTTAAACAACCCACTCTTCCACCCATTTTGCACGAAGTTTCCATCAGCCACGAGCCCTGATGATTTTCGATGGCGCAAGCCTAGACCAACCATCTATACTTCGTCGCGCATTACCCATAGGAAGCGTGTCAAACAAACGCAGGCGGGCGGAAAACACCAACTGGATTCAATCGATCATTCATGGGACATCATGAACAGCAACGAAAACGACATTTATGAAAAATGCTCCTACGGCTCCGAATCAATCGGATTTGGAGAGACACCGGGGGTCGCTGTGGTGGATTTTCAGTTAGGATTCACCGACCCCAACCATCAACTGGGTGGCTCGCCATTAGTCCAACGTGCAATCAGTAATTCCGTTCGATTATTGGACGTTGCCCGAGAGTGCGGTGTGCCCGTCGCAAATTGCTATACAGGATATAGCTCATCCCGTGACAAGCCTTACTGGAAGATTGCTGCCGTCCTAGAAGGCTTTATCGATGGTGATCACGCAACAGAATTTGATCCGCGCACCTACAACAGAGAATATGACGTTGCGATGCGAAAATCCGGTGCGTCCATGTTCTTCCAGACACCCGCAGCTGCGTTCTTTAACAAAGAAGGTGTGGACACGATTATTCTCGTGGGCTGTGTCACCTCAGGATGTGTGCGGGCGAGTATAGTTGATAGCTTTCAGTGGGGTTTCCGAACGCTGGTACCTGAAGACTGTGTCGGCGATCAACATGAAAAGCCTCACTGGGATAATTTGCGAGATGTCTCCCGACGATACTGTGATCTGACCACAGCAGATGCAATGATCGATGCAATTACAAACTGGCGCCGTAACAAGAATCAATAAAATACACAGCCGATTGACTACCCTACCGCTAGCGCACTTACCCAGCAGATACGTATGAGCAAGGATTCCCGAAAAATAACGGACTGGTTTGACAGTGAACTACAGCGTGCTAAAGATGAGTTCTCTCAACTGAACAAGCACGCAACCCCACAACGAATAGACTCTTCGACGCCGAAGCGCGAGACCAATACTGAGAGAGCAAATACAGCCTCCAGCGAGATTCGTACAACACCTGACCATAAAACGGAACCAGTTGCTCGACAACAAGAAACACCGCCACGATCCTCTCCGAACATCGCGGCCCAGTCAAAACAAAAACCCAGACCAACCCACCAAGAAAATACAACACGTCCCGTTTCGACAGGAACTGCATCTTATCGCTTGGGCGTTGATGTGGGAGGAACCTTTACTGATGTTTTATTAATTGATGAAACCAGCGGTGATTTTTTTACCGCTAAAGTAGCATCAACACCGCAAGACTCATCCATTGGCGTACTGGAAGGTATTGAACGTGTTTGTCATTCGGCAAATGTTGCTCCGTCCGATATCAGTCATGTAATGCATGGAACAACAGTCGCCACCAACACAGTCCTAACGGCATCTGGAGCAAAGGTCGGGCTTGTCACTACCAAAGGATATCAACAGGTTCTTCAAATCGCTCGCTCCTATGTTCCGGGGGGGTTGGGCGGTTGGGTGATTTTCAACAAAAGCGACCCGCTCTCTCCACTTGAACTCACTATCGAAGCGATCGAACGCATCGACGCGAAGGGCAACATTGTTACCCCGCTTGATGAGGATGCATTGCAGAACTCGCTGAAATCCCTAGCAGCCGAAGGCATTGAAGCCTTAACCGTTTCGTTAATGAATGCGTATGCCAGTGGCATTCATGAGCAACGAGTACGTGCCATCGCTGAAAGAATAATACCGAACATTCCTGTGTCCATTTCTTCTGAAGTCGTACCCGAGATGTATGAGTACGAACGAACTGAAACAACCGTGGTGAATTCGTATATTCGACCCGTAGTCTCCAACTATCTAGAGAGTCTAGAGGGCGAGTTGAATCGCCGAATGAATCAGGTTCAGTTACACATATTACGTTCCGACGGTGGTTTGGCCTCAGCTGAGGCTGCTAAAGCGACCCCCGTTAATTTATTAATGAGTGGTCCAGCCGGTGGCGTATCAGGCGCAATATGGATTGCAAAACAGGCCGGATTTACTGACCTCTTGACTTTTGATATGGGGGGAACCTCGACAGACGTTGCCCTGATTCAGAACGGTGTCCCCCAGACCCGCCGAGAAACTCGTGTAGCCGATGTGACAGTACGCTCATCCTCGGTTGACGTGCGAACGGTAGGGGCCGGAGGCGGCTCCATCGCTTATGTTCCGGAATTGACCAAAGCTTTGCGGGTCGGTCCGCAAAGTGCCGGGGCAGAACCTGGTCCGGCGGCCTACGGTAAAGGCGGTATAGAGCCAACGGTCACTGACGCCAACGTTGTACTGGGCTATCTCCCAGCGGATGCGAGACTGGGCGGAGAATTGGCGATTGACCGAAAACAGGCCGAACAAGCAGTGAATAAAGTAGCCAAAGCGATGGATTTATCACTAAAAGAGGCTGCAGAAGGGATTATCAATATCGTTAACGAAAATATGTTTGGGGCGCTGCGACTGGTCTCCGTTGAACAAGGTTTTGATCCGAGAGACTTCGCTTTGGTGGGCTTCGGTGGAGCAGGTCCACTTCATGCCAACGCACTCGGCAAGCTGATGAATTCGTGGCCAGTCATCATACCACCGGGTCCCGGTGTGCTGTGCGCTTACGGTGACGCCACTACCCGTGTTCGCGACGAAGCTTCCCGAACCTTTGTACGGCGATTTTCCGAGACTAACAACGATGAAGTGCTGTCTGCTCTCCGAGAGCTCGCGACGGCAGCGGCCCAGACTCTCTATGCCGAGGGAGTGCCTGAAAGTGAACAGACCACGTTGTACCAAATCGACCTCAGGTACGCTGGGCAAGGAATGAGACTAACGGTTGATGTCTCTCCGGAAGACTTCGAGAGAGACGGTCTAGACGGTCTAGGCCATCGCTTTGACAAGATGCACGAACAGTTGTTCACCTTCTCTCTCGACACGCAGCGAGAGCTTTACAACTTACGCGCACTCGTTCAAGGACGGGAAAGTTCGGCAACAGCACTGCGTCTCCCCGAAGGTGGTGGGGATCCTCAGAGCGCCGGTTACGCTCAAACCACTGTCTTTGTCGAAGGGCGTGATCATGGGGCGATGATTTATGATCGATCGAAATTCAGACATGGCGATCGCATCGAGGGTCCAGCCATCGTTACAGAAATGGACTCAACCACCCTGATCCTGCCAAACCATGCCGGTGAGGTAGATTCGGTAGGGAATATTTTAATTAATCCGATTAACGACTAGATATCGCGACGCTTAAACATGCCAGCACAACTGATACAAAACAACACGAAACCGTTTCAGTCTGTCACTGTTGATCCCATTACGTTAGACATCATCGAAAATGCTTTACGTAATGCGCGGACAGAAATGGACGCAGTACTCTTTAGAACTGCCATGTCACCCGGTATACGCGAACAACACGATGCCTTCCCAATGATTGCTAACCAGGAAGGGAAAATGGTCGTCGGTCAGTTCGGATCATTTTTCTGGGGGTTCCAGCAAGGTTACGACGGCACCATCGAAGAAGGCGACATTTTCCTAACTAATGATCCGTACACCTGTAATGGTGCCATCAGCCATCTGAACGATTGGTTGATGATGATGCCTATTTATATTGATGGACGGATAGTCGCGTGGGCTGCAATGTTCGGACACATGACCGACATCGGAGGAAAAGTTCCAGGCAGCCTACCGACCGACGCTGCGCAAATATTTGAAGAAGGCATTCAAATCCCACCGGTCAAAATCTATCGCAAGGGGGAACTCAACAAAGAAATATTGGAAATGATTCTTCGGAATTGTCGACTCCCAGAATGGAATCGCTCAGATTTCAATGCGGTAGTAGCAGCGCTTCGACTGGCTGAACGACGTATCGTTGAAATGGTCGAACGCTTTGGAGTCGACCCGCTGATCTCCGCGATGCAGGAGATGCTAGATCGAAACAAACGGGCCATGGGCTCCATTCTTAACATGGTGATCCCGGAAACAAAGCAGCACTTTGTTGACTATATTGATGATGACGGGATGGGCATGGGCCCCTATAAGATCGAATGCACGATGTGGCGTGAAGGCGAAATCGTTATTTTTGATTTCGCTGGAACTGACCCGCAGTCCATCAGTTCAGTCAATTTCCTCTTAAACGAGGAGATGTTCAAAATGTTCCTGGGCGCATTTTTTATCAATCTTTTTGACCCACAGATACTGTTTAATGATGGCTTTTATGATCTTGTCGACGTCAGAATTCCTCGTGGATCAATACTTAAACCCATCCGGCCTGCGGCATTAAGCTCACGGACGCATATGCTAGCCCGCATTTTTGACATTATGAGCGGTCTGCTCGGTCAAAGTTCACCAGACGCCTTGTGTGCTGCCGGTTTTTCTGACAGCCCGCACTTTATGTACTCGGGTTATGACAAAGAAGGTGAATGGTATCAGCTCTATCAGATTGGATTCGGCGGAGTCCCCGGACGGCCTGCCGGCGATGGCCCAGACGGCCATTCACTTTGGCCAGCCTTTACCAACGTACCCAATGAGTTCCTAGAAGCCTACTTCCCGTTACGCATTGTTCAATATCAAACAATTATTGATAGTGGCGGTGCCGGACTACATCGGGGGGGTAATGGTTTGTCCATGGGTTATCAATTTCTTGAACCCGGGGAAATCTCAATCCATGATGATCGTTGGCTTACCCACCCTTGGGGTGTTAATGGTGGGCGTCCAGGGAAACGCAGTACCAAACTGATGGTCCGCAGCACGGGTGAATCGGAATGGATGTCGTCTAAATGCGATCGAGTTAAAGTGTCACCTGGCGATACCCTTTACTTCAACACTTGGGGTGGTGGTGGTTGGGGTGACCCGCTTGAACGTGATCCTGCAACAGTCGCATTAGATGTCCGAAGGCGATTAGTTTCTCCCGAAGGCGCAAAACGCTATGGCGTTGTTATCACCGACGACAATAAAGTTAATGACAATGCTACCGCTGAGTTACGTCGCCAACTTTCATCGTCACGAGGGAAGGTTGAGTTATTTGACTTTGGTGGCAGCGTAGAGGAATTGAAGGCCAGGTGTCTGTCAGATACTCATCTGCAGCCACCTACGACGCCAGTCTTTCAAAAATGGATGACCTTATCGGCCAGCGACAGTAAAACCAAGTCGTGACCGTACTAGGGCTCAGGCTTTCAACAAGCGAAGCATTGACGCGGCGTCACTGACGCGGACATCAAATCCTGCCTCAACGTTCATGTGGATGATGACTCCCCTTTCAACATACATGGCATAACGCCGGGAGCGCATACCGAGTCCGGACCCCCTCAAATCCAGTGTTAGGCCCATCCCTCTAGTAAAGCACCCACTCCCATCTGCCAACATTGAAAGCTTGTCCGAGATTTTAATCGCCCGCGCCCACGCATCCATTACATAGGCATCGTTCACGGCAATACATACGACATGATCGACGCCGGTGGCGCACATTTCCGCTGCTGCAGCTATATACCCTGGTAGGTGCTCGCGATTACATATAGGTGTAAACGCACCGGGCACTCCGCAAACCACCACTCGTTTTTCTGCAAACCATTCGCCAGAACCGAACGTCAATGAAGTGCCGAATTGTATTTGTTGAAGCGGCGCATCTGGAACACAATCACCAATTAATCGCCTCGCAGAGAAATAACTTATCAACCCTTCCAGTGCACCCTCAAAGTCATCTGAATTGAACCACTTCACCAGATCTCCCGCCGGCCCTAGAATCCAAAACACCGCTGGACTTTCAACCGGATCGTGCCCCGAAATACCTCTGAACATTCGGGAAACTGAGTCGTCAGGATCGAACAACACCTCAATGACACTATCAAGGCGTTCCGACAACTCCTGATTAACTACGAACCCCGCTTGAATGATGACAACCACTCGCGCGTTTCGCGAACCCAATCGCGAAACAAGCGCTGCCAATTTGTTAACTCTTGCGAGATCCTGCCGTAATGCACCAAAGGTGATGCAACAGAAGACAACATGCTGGCCTGCAAAATCCTCTGATCGGACAGACAGACCATAATGATTCCGCAAGCAAAACGGTTTGATCTTTTTCACAACTTTGTCGCTACGCAAAACACGTGCATCCTGCGCACCGCTACTCAGAGGAGTTCGATGCACCGCGTAAGCGCGTCCCGAACAGCCGCTTCACATGCCTCCCGCTCCACACTCATCTCTCCATCGTCGGCGAGGGCTGGCATGTTATTGGAACGTCGCATCAATGGGGCTCGACCAAACTGACTTTTTCGAATGCCAAAGGCAGGCAATTCCAAACGCACTAACACTAGTATCTCGTCACCCTCAACGCGACGATCTCTAATTTCATGCCGCCACTTCTCCCCATAATGTTGTTCTAACCATTGAATGGGATCATCCAAGTGATCTCGGGTTTCTTCGGTTAGCCGAACTACCTTTACTTCGGCACCTTTACCATGGGGATCTCCGCGTGGAGACTCAATATTGACGCTCGCATAGAGACTTTCTAGCTGCTCTCGATTCGCATCCAGCAGTTCAGAGAAAGTATTTCCAGAATTTGAGCTCATGCGCGCTCTCTTCAAAAATCAACACGCGTTGGCAATGTTCCTTGCCACCATTGCCGGAATTCGTTGTCAGCGCGGCCTTCCATTCCCCCAGCTACCACGAGTGCCTCGAGATGTTCTTGTATCTCCTGTTCAACCTTAACGTCACAGTATTTCGAATCCATGTCAAAGAGATTGGCGTGATGGGGACCCTCGGCACGATCACCAACACCCTCTCGGCAAACAATAGTCCGAAAGCCGTATTGTAATGAATCAACTGCAGAGGCCCTCACACACCCACTAGTGGTCGCCCCGGTGATAATGACAGTATCGACACCCTGCCCATGAAAATAACGATCCAATTCGGTACCAAAAAATGCACTAGCGTACTTCTTAATGATGACCTCATCACCTTTTACGGGAGCAATTCTCGAATCAATTTCTACCCACTTGGAGCCTTTAACAAGCAATGACAATGCCGGAATCTTCTCTATGAATATGCCCGCGTCATTAAAGTCTGGGGCATAAGCTACCGTTGTGTAGACCACCGGGAAACATCCTTTTCTGAATGCCGCCAATAATCGAGCGGTAACGGCAACCTGATCATCAAAATTCCCGCCCAATGGTGATGTTGGATCGGTAAATCCGTTGCTGAAATCGACGATTAATAATGCCGGTTTCTCTCCAAAGCCAGACCTACTGCCTAATCCTTTCTCTGCGTAGTCAGCACGGGTTGGTTCTTCCCAATCGTGTTTCATGGATAACCCAGTTATTGAACAATGTCTTAACGACGTCCGACCACTCCGGGCGGCGTCCAACCGCGGCGCCAACCCACTCTGTAAGCCCGAACTACTCGGTGCAGCAAATAAAACAAAATCGCCATTAACATCAAAACAAACACAGACAGCAAGCGACTCCCGAACACGGCACTGATGATCTGACCATCATTCATTAGGTGCTCGCTCAGCATTTCTACAGCCTGAATAGTCGCCCCGGCACACAAGATGACAGCAGCCAAAATGGCTATCTGCAGGGTATCGAAAACCAGTTCTTGCGCACTTGTTTCTGAAAACTGGTCAAATATATTCTTTTTAAATGACTGCCGATGGGAGATTGCAAAACTAATGATCGCAACCACTGATGCAAACCAGAAGAGAATATTGGAAAAATGGATTCTTGGGATATGCTCCATTAAATACTGCTCTACCGGTTGGTAAAACAGTAAAAAGAGAACAATAACGACAACAATACCCAATCCAATCCAAGATCCGGGCCGTTGCCACCGGTTTTGTAAGGATTCCATCGCTGATCCATACTCCAGAGGTTCCACGTCGACCTCTTTATACCATCAACAGTCTCATTCGTGTCAGCTCTTGGCCAAACGAACCAGAAGAAAATATTCAGCTACTATTTTAAACGACTTCCCGCGCACCGCGATCTGTTGTAAATTCTTCAACTCTAATTCGACCCGCGCCGAACCGGTCAACCTAAGCCATTTGGTATTCCGCCAGATTCTTAAAAGGAGAAGTTTAAGCTGATGTCTGCCCGCCTAGGGATTGATGTTGGAGGGACGTTTACGAACTTATCCCTTCTGGATGAGCGTTCAGGGAACATATATGCGGCAAAGATTCCGTCGACACTTGGCGATCCCACGTCAAGGATCTTTTCTGGACTGGATGAACTCCTCGAAATCAGCGACGTGTCGGCCGCAGACATCGCGACGGTTGTTAACAGCACGTCGTTACCCTCGGCGGTCGTTGCTGAACGAAATGGCTCGAAAGTCGCTCTACTTACCACTCAAGGCTTTGAACACATACTTCTTCTAGGAGGGGTATCGGAGGATGCTGCCTCATCCAATCCCCATACGGCCATCCAGGCAGAACCACTGGCGGATCTTGCGCTGACGCGCGGTATTCCGGAACGTATGTCATCCGACGGGCAAATCCTACAGCCACTGGACGACTCGGTTGCGTCGGCTCTGATCCAGGAGGTTATTCACCTAGGGGCGGAACATATAGCCGTATCACTACTTCATTCCTACGCTAATCCTTTACACGAACGCATTCTCCGTGACCTGATCTCAAACATTGCTCCGGATTTACCCGTGACACTATCGAGCGAATTACGACGGGTCTTTCATGAGTTTGAGCGCACGTCTCTCGCAGTGATGAACGCCTATGTTCAGCACAGCATGATCACCCATTTAAAAAGTCTAGGGGACAAATTCGCAGACCTGTCTGCACCTGCGCATATATTTGTAGCACGATCGGATGGCGGGCTCATGGGTTTAGAGCGCGCGCAACGCACTCCGATCTTCGCTGCGCTGTCCAGTTCTGCATGCGCCGCAGGGGCCGCCCACAGCATTGCCTCTTCCGCTAACTGTGGCGATACGATCGCGTTAGACTGGGGAGGAAACACAACAGAAATTACACTGCTCCATCAGACTCTACGGCCACCTTTACGAGACGGATCGCTCGGTCCCTATTGCCTTGGACTTCCAACACTGGGCACGCGACACATTGGAGGCGGCGCAGGCTCTGTTATTGATATCCCAATAACAGGAAAGATTCGTATAAAGAGCGACACCTATAATGGCCCTGGTCCGGCGTGTTACGGACTTGGCGGCACCGTCGCAACACTAACCGATGCCAATGTGATCTTGGGTCGACTACCCTGCGAATTCCTGGCCGGGCGTATTCCAATCGATATCGAGGCGGCCGAGACAGCGGTGTCCGTCGCGGGAAAAGCGCTTGGGATGAATCCTGTAGAGGCAGCCCAAGCGATAATTGATGTTGCGAACGAGAAAGTTTACGGCGCCATACGTCAGCTCATGTCAGAACGACATTCGGATGACAAAGAATTCAACTTGATTGCGTTTGGGGGCGCTGGCCCAATGCACGCGAACGCCATAGGAATCCTCGGAAATATGTTCCCTGTTGTAATACCAGCCCAACCAGGCATGGTATCGGCTCACGGCGCCCTATTCGCATCACAACGCCATGAGCTGGCCCAGACCATACTCAAGCCGGTTACTCATATAACCGGACAACTGCTCGATGATGCACTGGACAAGCTACAAACTCACGTCAGTACACAATTGCAAGAAGATGGATCAACTAACGACCAGTACACATTCCTGGCAGAGGCTGATCTTCGTTACTGTGGCGATAGCAGCGAGATTACACTCCCCTTAAATGTTGTCGACCCAAGTGCGGACCTTTCTCAACTAGAAGCACAGTTTATGCGGGCCCATCAGAACTTGTGCGGATTTGAGATGGATTTACCAGTTGAGATCGTCAACTTGCGAATCATCGGGTATACACAATCTCAAGTAACGACATCAAACGCCAAACATCAAGCCCGAAGGTCAGAATCCACCCCACCCAATCAATGCCGAACCTATTTTGATGGGAGTTTCCTCGACACCAAGGTCTATGAGCGCGCAGATTTGATGCCCGATGAGTCCGTTTCGGGCCCGGCTGTAATCCTCCAATACGATGCCACCACCCTAATTCACCCGGGCCATGTCGCCCATGTTACTCCCGAGGGCACGCTTTTGATTAAACCTCAAACACCGACGGATAACGCGACACTATCGTGAAGAAACCCACCCTTTCCCTGGATGAACTCGCGGCCGCCAATCAAAGCGAGTTTGATCAATTATTTGCAACAAGGATGGCGCTCAGCCCCCCGATCATCACCGATGGCGTTGCTCAAGCGCCTATACCAGCCCACCAAATAGCAAACGATACTGACAATGATGCGCCTTCTGTCGGACCACATATTGCTACCTTGCTGACAAACACTTACGCCAATGGCTGGTCATATGAAATTGTTGAACACGAGGTGGGGCCAAGAGACGTCCGAGTACTTTGTCGTCTAACAGCGATGGACCAAACTCGAATGCAGTTTGGCACGGCCGTTAACGATGGAAATATCGGAATCGCACTTCAACGAGCAACGGATGATGCGCTCGCCCGTTGTCATGCTGATCTGGCCCCAGAAACGCACGCTGACTTTGTCTCTGCCCACGGACAACAACGAGCACACAAAGTAGCCGGGCCAACCAGCACGCTAAGCCAAAGCGAGCAGATCTCCAAAGCTATAAAAGAAAATACCCGCGCTGGAGACGACATTGAAATCTCGCTGCCTCATATTGTGGAGACTGCGTTGACGTGCGCACGACGAGAAATGGACACTCTTCTTTTTGGTAGAGCCATGTCCTCTGGAATCCGCCTCCAGCGGGACGCCGGCACCCTGATCGCGGATCCCAACGGGTGTTTGCTGGTTGGGAATACCGAAACCGATTTACCCAAACTGTTACGGGCATCCATGTCGGATCTCGCTCCTGGAGATGTCATCCTACACAGTGACCCATATAGCGCCGGGGGGGCTGGCGGGCACTTGAACGACTGGTGCATCGTAACGCCCATCTTTTTAGAGAGCCGACTTGTGGGATTTAGCTCGGCCTACGGACATATGAGTGATGTCGGCAGTGAAGCACTTGGCAGTAACCCGGCGACCGCACATTCTATTTTTGGCGAAGGCCTGCGTATTCCACCCATTAAGCTATACAAGAACGGCATACTAAATCACGAATCGCTTGCAATTCTGACGAGCAATACCCGGACACCCGTCGCAAACCATCACGATCTGCTGGCACTGGTAGCGGCCACAAGAATAGGTGAAGCCCGAGTGCTTCAATTGTGCGCGCGCTTTGGTGAACACAGCTATATCCGGGCAAGTGAAATACTGCAAGAACAGACACATCAGATGATGCGCAAAATCATATCCAAATACTTTCCCATTGAACCCCAATCATTTCACGACTACATAGATGATGACGGCTGTGAACACGGACCTTTTCGACTAAAAGTGACCATCTGGCGCGAAGGTGACAAAGCTTATGTAGATTGGACGGGCACGGATGCCCAAGCCCTCGGACCTATCAATCTTCATCTTCAGGAATCAACTTTACAGAGTCTTGTGGGTCGCTACCTACTTCGTCGTGTCGACCCGGAGATGGAACCATGCGGCAGCGGCAACTCGTTATTTGACATCACACTTCCCAAAGGCTCACTCATTAAAGCCGCGTTTCCTGCAGCCTTGGGTAGCCGTAGACACGTGCTAGGTCGGTTACGGGATGTTTTAAATGGTGTATTCAGCCACTCAGCCGATTCGCTCGTCACAGCAGCAGGCGAATCCAGTCAGAGCCTTTTTACTTTTGTACCAGGTGATGATGCTCCAGGGATACCGCTGTCTGAACCCCACTTTGGCGCCCTGCCAGCGCGCGCAGCTTCAGACGGAATTGATGGACCGAGCTGGGCACACAGCAGGAAACTATATTCTGTTGAGGCCATGGAACATCGGACACCAGTAAGAGTTGACTCCCGGCGGTGTATTCCAGATTCCGGTGGTGCGGGAACCTTTCGGGGTGGTAACAGCGTAGCAACGATCTACCAATTTACAGCGCCCGGAGCGCTGTCGATTCAGGATGATCGCCAGAATGGCAGGCCGTGGGGTGTTTTTGGAGGCCAAGCTGGGTCTTGTTCTGAAAAGTCTTTAACCACGAAAAACGGTGAACAGCGAACAATCGCGGCTAAAGCGGACCGTGTATCGGTTTACCCAGGTGATAAACTGCATTATGTGGAGCCCGGTACTGGAGGCTGGGGAGATCCGCTGAGACGGTCCGTGGAAG